>Ga0307507_10001220_pt1 | contig 57370 bp, 36 predicted proteins | sample 7_EM_MG_FD_207223 | JGI IMG/M metagenome (GOLD analysis project Ga0307507, IMG submission 207223) | Populus trichocarpa ectomycorrhiza microbial communities from riparian zone in the Pacific Northwest, United States - 7_EM | ecosystem: Host-associated > Plants > Roots > Unclassified | place... | reverse complement strand
ACGCCATTTAATTTCGCTTAATCGCCACCAACTGTACATAGTAATTGTAGCGAACGCCTATGGCTGAACGCAAGGGCCATTTTGGTTTTCTGGGAGAACTGTCAACTCCTCCCTTTCAACGACTTGTTAAAGTTTCTTTCCTTCCCCTTTTGCCTACGCCTACGCCTATGTTGTGGACTTACAACAGCTGCCAAAACGCGAATACAGCGCTCAAATTTGTTATTATCGTAGGGGTGAAAACTTCACGGTATTTAACAAAGATGACGATAGTTACTGTGGAGCGTAAACAGCTTGAAGTTCTTACAGCCAAGCATGGGCGTTCGCTATGATTGCTATATACAGTTGGTGGCGATCAAGCGAAATTAAATGGCGTACAAAAATCGCAGCTCGCCTTGAGGGGGGGGTGGAAGCTGGTTGTGAACATAGCTGTATTGCCCCGGAACCTATTGCCCCAGAACCTGTTGCCCCGGAACCCGTTGCCCCAGAACCCGTTACCCTAGAACCCGTTGCCCTAGAAACCAGCCGCTCCCAGTTACCCTTTATTCTTGTATATATAGACGTAAAACGTATTAAAACGTTTAATATGAAACTGACACAAGAGGCTATGAAACTGAAACTGAAACTGAAACGCGGTATCAGGTGTTTCTATACAACACTGAGCAAGGCTAGGGTGGGGCAAATAGACTAGAAGGTAACGTGAGCACTAGCTGCAGGGGTGGTAGAACTGGTAGTGAGTGTTTTGGGCTTAGTGATTGTTTACGGCATTCCAAAAAGTCGAGGAGGTATGAGAGCTAGAAGGAGCTTCAGAAGACTCGATATGATAATGCAGGGCGATGGTGAGATACTCCAACTTCATATACAGAGGAATAGCAAATATAGAAAGCTTGAAGCGTAATGCGAAACAACAAGACGGAAACGGTAGGGTAAACTACATGATTCACTCTGTCAAAGCTGGCCCTCATGCCTATGCTTAAGAAAGTGATAATGCATTCAACCCCTCCAAGATCTAGACAACAAACCTCATCATCCTCACCTTTACCGTGATAGAAACTGCTTAATTCTGCTGCCATTCGCAAGCGAATCTTTCTGGTGCGCAGAAGTGAAGACGGTAGTTGCCCAGCTCCAACATCCTCGCAGGCCCACCTTCGACGAGCGCCCATCAACCTCGACTTCTGCCAAACTATCAGGCTTTCACGTAGGCCCTTATAGGACATCGGGCCTACGACATCTCCAGCTCTGCGCTATCATTGAGAGTGCACAGGCTTTAGTCTGCCCTTTTGCCCTCCTGTCGTCCCCGCGTTGTGCGGTTAGTTATCAACACTGCCCCAGACTCTTGCGGACTCGAAAACCACAACGAGGACCGCAGTTTTCAAAAGTTATATAGAAACGGATTTCTTCAGTGAGAGGGTTTGGATGCTCTCATCGAGGAAGACGGGGAAGCCGAAGCCTTACAGGTAAGACTCGTCCAGCCTCTTGCCAGCCTCATCACCCTCCTCTTCCATCATAGATTATGGCTTGAATCTATATGATAGAATACATTTCATTACGGCTAGTTATGGATGAAGTTCCAGAAAATGTCGTGCGATGCCAGGTTTACCGCCGTAACTCTATTTTCAATACATTCGCCTCCACTTTTGGAAGGTTACTGTGGTATTAAACTGATCCTGCACCCTCGGGATGGGGAGAGAATTGTGAAAGGCGGGTAGATATCCATTCTGTACGAGGCTCTACCGATAAAATATTTGCCCTCGCTTGCGGCGTTCTAACAGGTTAGCTTTGTTCAGGTAATAGGGGCTCGTACTCTGTTAACTTCGCACCGGTGCCTGCAGGATTCCTCGGCCCGCGTGTCTCCACTCAATATCAGATAAAGTGCTTGCTGTGGGTCTTCGGCCGGGTTCTCTCCATCCGTTCCGCATTAATTCTACTTGTGGGGCTGCAACGTACATTTCAATTATCTGTCCTTCTTTCGTTGTTTACCTCGCAGGACTCTTTCACAACCCAACTTAGATTCTTCATTATGATCGGTTCCATCCCAGAGAGGAAGCGAAAAGAGCTGGGGCCAACGGATGGCCAGTATGAAGGCGAGAACCGGTCCAAAACCTCACCATCACCCAAGCGACTAAGACATCCTCGACTGCAAGACAATGAGCTCTGTGGGAGATGCGCGAAGATTGACCTCGACGAGGTTCTATCGAGGGAGCATCTTACTGTTCGCGGCCAATTGGTAAAGAGTCTGGGCCCAGTAAAGAAGTGGGCGATCGATTCCTGCTCTTTGTGCGGCTTGCTAGCTACTTCATTACCTCCGGAGTGTAGGAGCTCTGACTCTACTTACCATCTGCGATCCTTTTCCAGTAAAAGGGATCCTCGGTTGGGCTGGAAATCAATTGATACGAATATGATAGGTTTTGACGGATGCGCATTCTTTGTTCCTCAACATCACGACGCAACACCCGTTCGCTCCTTAAAGCCCGACTCAATAGACTTCGAAATTCTGAAGAGCTGGCTCCATCAGTGTCAAGAGATGCACACCAAAACTTGTACTGCTAGGACATCTTCCACTTCTGTGCCTTTCATGAAATTAATTGACTGTGAGACTCGGAAAATTGTTCCGGCAACGAACCACGTATATGTGTCCCTGAGCTACCTGTGGGGAGCAAATTCAGGAAGCGTCGAATACTCCGAGTCACTGCCGGAAGAATTGCCTCCCACAATCGAGGATGCGATCACAGCAACACGTAAACTGGGTTTTCGGTTCCTTTGGGTCGACCGGTATTGTATTAATCAGCAATCCGCCGAAGAAAAGTCCGCGCAGGTCCACAAAATGGATCTGATCTACCGGAATTCTGAGATCACTATTATCGCGGTTGCAGGGCAAGATCCAACGTACGGTCTACCAGGCGTGGGACAGCGAAATCGGAGCGAACAAGGCCGCGCACGTATCGGGAAACAAACTCTTATTTCAGCGCTGGACGATCCGCGGGATCTGGTCAAGAAGTCCGCGTGGATAACCAGAGGGTGGACATATCAAGAAGGGTTGCTATCCCGAAGGCGGCTGGTTTTCACCGACCAGCAAGTTTACTATGAGTGCTACGGCATGTATTGCTGCGAGGCATTGAATTTCCCTCTTCACGAAATGCACCTTAAATCCGGACAATCTCTTCAAAAAACTTTTTGCGAGGGTGAGAATATCGGAATTTTTCCGAGAGAGGTTGGTGCTAGTCCCTGGGAGATCCTCGAGCGCGTTGAAGAGTACTCGCAGAAATCCCTCTCACATGCTTCGGATATCCTCAATGGTATCCTAGGTGTACTGCAAGCTTTTGAAAGTGTCCACCAAATTGGTCACTGTTCTGGTATTCCTATCTTACCGCCACCAAAAACTCTAGCACGTCTTGCAACTGATACTGCTGAATCATCCCCGTGGAACTCTTGCACTGGATTCTTCATTGGCCTCTGTTGGGATTTAGAAGGGTCATCAGACAGGCGACCGGGTTTCCCTAGCTGGTCCTGGGCTGGTTGGTTTGGACGTATTTCTTGGGAATTTGATGAAGTGAAGTATCTTCGGACCGACCCCGGCATTAAATTGAGGTTGGAACTCCAAGATGGTCAAATCGCGGACTTAGATACAGCCCAGGAATCATTACAGAAACTCAACGCGAGTTCAGCTCTCTCTAATATCATTCGCATCTCAGCGTGGACGACGCCTATTCAGCTACTCAGACCGAGCTGCGGTAGAATAAACGGGGAAGTTGAATGCGAGACTAGAGTTGAGCTCGAAGATGGCGGGTATTTGCATTGGCGGTTCCACCCTACGACAAGCATGCAATTGTCAAGCGATCAAGCGTACATCGGCATCCATTTAGCTCACGAGCCCTCATATCCGGAAGGCCTCGGCGCCCCAACTGGCCCCGCACTCATGGTTGTTTGTGAAGTTGGTGATAGGATGGAAAGGGTTGGGTTTGGTTGGATTAATCCTATAAAATACCAGATGTACGGGGCGGACGGTGTTGGGGAGTATGATGATGATGAATATGGTCCGCCCTTGATGGTAAATTCGTTTTATGTGCGCCGTCCAGCATTGGTGAAGTCATGGCAGGAAATTCGGTTAGGATAAGTACGTTTTCGAGCAAACCGATGGTAACAGTCTACGGCAAGTAGTGGTCGGCTTGATATGCCATAATAGAGGAAATTGAAAGAAGCAGGAAGAAAAGCAGCAAAGAATGTGTCGTTTTTGAGAAGCCGAGAAATTGGAAATAAAAAAGCGGGGAAAGCAGAAATACGGAGAGTGGGTCACTCGGCTGGAGAACGAGCTGGCAACACACGCTACCTTCCCAGGCAATGGCGCGGCAGCGCGGGTCCAGTTGCTAAAACTTTCTCAATGGGGATATTTATGTCCATATCTTCCGAATGAGGTATCTTTTGATTTGTGTATCATACGGTTTCAATTTCTAGGAAATGTTCAATGTGGTAGATGAGACTCAAGGGCAAAGGGTGAAGTAGAAGGCTGTGATTCCTTCCCTGCAGATTATTCCACTGCCTTTGAATGCCCGGACTGACTAGCAAAGATATTCTTCTGGTCCCCTGGTTGTCCGTTCATTCGCTTATCCCCTGGACGTCTTGCTTTTCTCAAGTATCCGAATCACTTTGCGGATGTCCGTCTTGAGACTCCTTTATCGATGATCAACTCCCAAGGGCATGATTAACAGGAGAAGGCGGCTCGTGGACGATACTTGCTGCTATTGTTTCCTAGGCGTAGAACTGAAAGCCTGTGTTCCCAAGGGTCTGTTTGTAGTGGATCTCAGTCTTGGGCATTGATCGGACTGTTTAAGGGAGACGTTCATGTTCGGATATCCTCAGAGCACCGGGTTTGAGAGATTCCGATACTAGGGTGTGCTGTAGATGGTAAAGAGCAACTTCGCAAACAGATTCTCTACTTCTGTTCTATAAACGTGGCCAAAAAACTCAGCAGAGGCTACTCTCACGGTGTAGTAATAGCCTAAATGGCTTCATTCAGCAAATTCTTGATGGCCATGTTATCGGCTCTTTACTTCGTTAGCTACAAGGGAGTAGCCTCGTTTGTGAACGGTTTATCAGGAGCTTTCCTAGGCTGTTGTATATACATAATACATGAAGATATTCAAGCAAATGTGGTTGTGTGATGAACGTTAAGCTGCAGCCCTACAGAAGCGGTGAGAAGATTCCTGAAATGTATGTGGTTCGTTGAACGATCCCCGCACTCGCGAGCTATTGTCGGGATCCCTCTTTCGTCACACATTCTCGATCCAACATGCGCTTCAAAGCTTCTATTCAGAACATATCGACATTTACGAGTATGAATATTATCCATCTCCTACTTTACACAGCTCTGACACGTTCTATCCAGAGTTCACGGCGTCGCTGAACTCTCTTGGGCCTCTCGCGTGGGTTAAGCTCAGCAAAGACCAAGTTTGCTTTACGATAATACCGGAGCAGGGCACGCAAGTTTGGGCGTAAGTCTAAAATAGATGGCACTCTTGACACCTAGCTAATCGTCTTCCACCACAGCGTCTTGTCGATCGTAAGCGTGGCGCTGCTCGTATCTTCGCATCGTCCCTGAGTTGTCACTCGTTGACCTGTACGCGAACGCTTAGGACACTATTTTCGAGAATTACACGATCCAATCCGCAGCCCAGAACGTCATAAACCTCGAGGTGCCTCTGACCTCGCTCCACCGCGCACTCAAGTCTGCCCTGCAAGCCACCTCCGCCTCAATTCGCCTGACGAAAAAGGACAACGTGCCTCTTCTCGCTCTCACGATCGTCACGACCTCGACCAGCGCTCCGCACGGCGCATTGCCGGCAGGGGGCGCCAGCAACAATGACGAAGGGTTTGGCAACGGGTCCGGCTTCGACGGCGGCACGAGCAGCTTCGATTCCGCCTTTGCACGCGAGCGCGAAACCGTCGTGACGCAGGAAGTCCCCGTGCGGGTCCTCAGCCCCGAGACAGTCTCCGGACTGCACGAGCCGCGGTGTCGCGAGCCGGACGTCCACATCATACTGCCCCCGCTGCTGCAGCTCAAGGGCATAAGCGACCGTTTTACGAAGTTGGCGCTCGTCGAGGCGAAGTCCGGCGCTGTCGGCGGCACGGCTGCTGCTGCTGCTGCCACGACACATAGGACGAGATTGGAGATGGCGGCCAATATGCATGGTTGCCTCAGGCTGAGTACCAGGACCGATGCGATGAGTATCAGCAGCGTGTGGACGGGCTTGAGCAACCCAGAGCTCGATCCGAGTCAGGTTGTGGGCGGCGAGGAGGGCATTCGGGATCATCCGAGCACGAAGATGAAAGAACTCGGGAGCGCGGACGGGCGCAGCGAAGAAGGCTGGGCAACTGTCCGAATTGATGCTAGAGATTGGGGCAAGGTCATGTCAGTAGGGCGGCTGGGCGGGAGGGTCATCGCGTGTGAGCAGCGTCTTTGCCGCCGGCCGCATCGAAGGCCGGAAATGGAGCATCGTGGTCCAATGATACTAACAAAACCACAGGTTTCTGTCATGAGCATGCATTGATACTGTATGTCTATCTTCCAAATGACAATGGATTGGATGAGTCAGTCTTGACAGTAAGTGGCTTTGTTCCATGCACTATTCCGAATACTCCTTAGCCGGAACCGGCATATCTGACCCCCATGCATATAGTACTACGTCAGCTCCTACAGCGCTTAGGTATAGATACGTCGCGGGGTGTCTATAGATGGATTGACCCGTATTTTCTGAAACGAAATACTTGATGACCTATTTATGAGTATATGTATAGAAAAGTGATGGGCTATGTCAATCCACCTATTCTCCAAACCACTTATAGAAGTTCGCCGTTTCATATATCCTTGCACGTTTGGAACCTTACGCCCTAACTCCGTTTACGGACCCCGATCAGGCCCTCCACCCCACCCTCTGGCGTGGCCCCCACAGTCTGCCTTGAGGGGAAAGGGAACTCGTTGCGGGTAGGATGTAGGCTGTCCTGCCTGTCGTCCGAGACAGATGTAACCATACCAATGGGGTAAATAAATCCACGAGCCACAGCCGCGCCACTTCTCGTGTGATGTTTACATATTTGCGGCACAGTACGAACCACACCGGTCGTCTAATCTGGCGTGCACCTGAAGGATTTAGGCGTTCGGTAGGTGTGACGCCACACTTTGATTTTACATACCCTGTCAAGATCGTGTGACGTGCTCGTTAGGGGGATTAGAAATGGCCTCGCAGGCTGAAGGATGCGGTTCCTCTTGCGCCTGCTTTGCCTTTCTTCCAACGCAGGCCTCGGCTCGTTTCATAGGGCTGAGCATGGTATCCGCGCCATATGCACTGATCCAGAGAGGCAACGGACCGAGCCGCGGATTTGTCTTGGCGCTGAGGTTGGAGGGGGGAAAAGATGCCTTGCGGGCGTTTGGGTAAATGGCTTGTTTGATCTCCCTCCTACGTAGTGCATTCTAGATTCGGATTTGCGTGGCTTGCGCTGTGTCTGCGCCATATTAATTTTCTATATTCCGGACGATGCGATTCTAAGCCTCTGCGGCCACTGGAGGCACCCCGGTCACCTAGATACCACCATCCATCTGGCAAGCGCTCATCTCCGGTGAGAAATCTCATATCTATTTCGAATAATTGAACACTGACTTGCAACACGCTTTGACACTGTCAACATGGGAAGGAGAATCCAGCTGGGTGGTGGGCTGGGTATCCAACTCGCCGACTCCCAGCCCGCCGGCTCCTGCTGTATCACCCCCGGATCGCCGCTTGTCGTGACTCCAAGCCTCCGGCGACATAAGGCGTTATACTCCATGTTTCTCACAAGGGTCGTTCATGACTGTGATGCTAACAAAACGTTCCACAATGGCGGCCTGAAAGCGGCGTAATAGAGCACTAGGCATCACAGGTTGTCATAGCATGCTGCTACCACTTGGTACCTTCATCCTCGTTCGATGCGCACTCTCGAGGGAACCTCCAGTCTGCAACGAGCCGCAGCATTGAGACAATCGGCTATGTACTGGATTCAATAAATGTCGTGTCACGGAAGGAGTGGAAGGCAGTTCGTGCGACGGAGGGGTGTGACAAAAGAAGCTCGAGAGTGATGGTAAGGATACGAGATTAGTTATCAGTCAAGCGTAGAGCCTCAGCCGTGGTATCGATTGCAGTAGTAAGTCAGCAGAGCTGAGGGTAAGTCATCACAAGCTTGGCTGCAGTCTCCTGCAGTACCTGTAGCACGGCCTGAGTAATGGCCCCAAAATAGCCCCCATCAGGAGATTCCAGGAGGCAAATGATCACCAGCCACGCGAAACAACCCCAATCTAGACCTGAGGCCTCTTTGAAATCGACCTCTGCCCAAAAAAGAATGGTCGAATAATATTGCCACCGCGCTCGCCCAATCACAGCTCGTCGGGCCTCGTGAAATTTATCTCAAACGGCCGCAGACCCTTGCCATATTCCAGATTGGGGATGGCACAGCCTTTCCGTCAGCCCTATGTCTGAGCTGGCCCGTGCAATGCCACACCACCGCACCAACGGCGACCAATGCCAGCTGGCGGCCGCGCGAGGAGCTTATTTTTGCAGCACCACCATGCACAGCAGGCTGGTACCTGCAGCGGTTCATGGTTTGCGATGGTGTAGTGGGAGTCCAGCAGAGAGGGTGAGATTTCTGGGCCCGACGATGAGGCACGAACGGACGAAACGAAACAACATTTCCTGACCTGCGGTTTTTCTCGACGACGAGTCCTCGCCGGATGCCCGGTTTGCAGAAAAAAATGCCTAATTACAAATACACACACGCTTTCGGGGCAAAGGTCTCAGCCCCCAACTTTAGGAACGCGGCCGCACAGGAAAACGCAATAATGTGCCTGCGAGCCTGCTCGTTGGTCGTGCGACGAGAGCCACGAGGGCGGCCGACCCAACGGCCAGCCAGCCTATCACCAGCCCAGCCCAGCCCCAGATAACTTAGAGCAGACCCGAACGGCAGGCCGCAGCACCCCCTAAGTGGATCCAACAGACGGATTCCGACAGGCGGACTCGCTTCCGCTGTCCGCGGGTTGTACCGTGAAATGCGGAGGACCAGGGGAGTGGGGGGAGAGATATTTTGGGAATTCTAGATTGAGACGGAACAACGCAGCGAGTTGATTTGCACTATGCGAACGATGGCAGCTGGAAAGGGAGGGCGCCGTAGCTGGGTTAGACTAATCGGACTAGAAATCGTACGTATCCGAGCACGAGAATGTACCCGGCAATCGTATGCTCCGGTAGTAATATTTGACGGTGGTTTGTACGCACATACGGCGAGGATGCCAAGTTGTGTATGCCTAGAACATAGCGCAGACTCCACTACACGACGGAGGCAGCTGAGAGAGGGCTCTGCGCCCTCTGCTTCGGCACATGAGTTGTTGCGGATAGGTGAATATTAAGGTTGGCAGGTTCTTGGAGAGCCGGGATGCGCAATGCGACTGGTCCATGGTGAAGTTTTCGCTTTCGCACATGCAAATGCACGTATGACAGAACCGATGAGTGGATGAGTCTGTTCCCCGGAATGCATCCCTATAGGGCGATGAAGGTGCGCAATGGCGTAAGGCATATTTGTCAATTATATCACTTGCAAGGAAAAAACGCAGGGTAGAATAATAGTATCAAAGGTCCGCCCGTATGCTGGGCAAGAATGTGCAAGAGTGTGCAAAATAGGTGCGGTTGGTGTCACGGATCCATGCAGAGGGCTGTACCCGCGGCGTTGGATGGACGGCGATCAAACGGTCATGGCTGCACCACCAGACGTGCATCCCAGATCTCATCGCTCATCGCTCCCACTCCAACGGGATCAATCCTTGGTGGAGGGGGACGAGATGATACTGTAATGGGGTATGACTGTGCTGCGCGTGTTTTCAGCGACAGACTCGCAATCCCTACTCCGAAGGCATGCTCTCGCTCGCTCGCTCGTTCGCTGCTCGCTGCTTTTCCCTCGCCGTTCGTCGCCTCGTGGGGCATGCAGTGCAGCGCAGGTGCAGCGACATCGCATCGCATCGTATCGCATCCATCCCAGGCACCGACATCCCCCGTTCGCTGCACCACCGAGGAAAACCCTGGCCATATGTCGTGCAAGTCGACGTGCCGTGCAGACGGCGACGGGGTTGCACGCCCTCATTCGTGATCAAAATTTAGCTTCCCACACCTCATGCTCACCTCAGTCGCGCCTCGCAGCTCTCCCCTGCACTCTGCAAGGCCCCGGCGAAGAGGGCTGAACAAGGGTTCAGCGCACTGACGGCGCAGCGCGGGAGTGGCTGTCGTGGCTATGGGAGGGTAATATCTCTCTATTTCGCTTGTCTGAGCCAACGGCCAGCCAGTCGACATTCCAAACGCGGCGCATCTGCCAATCCACGCCGCAGATTCGCTGCTGAGAGGGAGGCTTGGCCCCTCTCCAACGAGCCAAAGACAGCAATCCAGGCGTGCGCTATGACTGAACACCTTGCCTTGTCGTTAGCGATGCCTGGCTTACCACCCAGTGGCTAGGGCGCCGCTGGCTGGCGAAGGGGGTGACCTGCCTGCGGTTGCGGTCGCCTGGACTGCTTGATATAAAGGTAAAGCGTTGCGGCCTGGAGTCATTATCATACATCAACCAGTACAGCTCTTCCATTCTCGCCTTCGCTTTTCCTCTTATTTGTTGCATTCAAGTCCTTTGAGTCAAGTCGAGTCAGTCGCTCAGTAGTTCCGCGCCTTTTTTTTGTTCTGCAACAGTCCAAACTGCCGCGTTTCCCTACTTCTAGTCCTCTGATTCTGTCCTTCGCCATTTTCTGACTCTCTCCTGCAAATCTCAAACCAAACTTCTCTACCAAACTTCTACACTCTCAGTCGACTTCCAAGTCGCCACTTCAAGCCTCTCAATCTCAATCTCAAGTCAAATCAACCTCACATTATTCCTCATGGGTCGCGGCGGCTATAACTAGACGCTATCTCACATCATTTGAAACCCGAGAACCACCTCCCACTAGGTTCTCACCACACACATCCACCTCCGGTTTTCCAACCCGAGCACCAACAAAGCCCACATAGCCAAAGAGGCGCCCTACTCCACCCAGATACCATTACCCGTCACAATGGGTCGCGGAGGATACAACTAAAAAGCGCGGCCTCGAACCCCGAGCCGTGACTTCATCACCATCACCATCACCACCACCACTACAGCCACAACCGCGCTGAAAGCGGTATCCAGCACAGATCTCCCGATGCTGTTATAACACGCATCCTTTCCAACCCTGCCTTGTACATATGACGGCGCACTTAAAACTATACATACCCCATCACCGACGGCGAGATGGCATCCCAGGCGCCGATGCAGGGGCGCTGAGGGGAGCCGGGGGGAGGAGTAGGGAGGAGTAAGGTCGTTCACTTCGTTTTCTGTACTACTACTCGTTTCGCATTTCCGTTTCAGTTTCGTGCAGCGTTCTTGTTCGCGTTCAGTATGTGACATTGGGCAGTTCATTTCCGGGTTTGCGTTTCCGTTCGGGTTCATGTTCATGTTCAGGTTCAGGTTCAGGTTTGGGTTTGGGTTCAGGTTCAGGTTCGGGTCTGGGTTCGGGTGTCGTTCATTTCAGCGAGCATTGCGACGGAGCTTACAGGGTTGGGATTCGGGATTGCCTTCTGCGTTCTGTGCTTTATCTACCGTGTTCGAATCTGCATTTTTACATCCTTACTCTGCGTTTCATGCGTTGTCGTCATCGTTGTCGTCGCTATCTGCCGTTCTCTCTGCGCCTGCATCTGCATCTGCATCTGCTTCTGCCTCTTCTGTATCTCCTGCCTCTCCTGCCTCTCCTGCCTCTCCTGCCTCTCCTTCTCCTTCCTCTCCTGCCTCTCCTTCTCCTTCTGCTTCTGCTTCTGCTTTTCCTTCCACGCCTTCTCTGTATCTCCTACTCCAACAAAATCGAAAACGGCCCCCGTTACTTCCCCACGCAAAACCTGTCCTCGCGAACCCTTGGTCAGTACAATGCCCCCCAGACTGAAACATGAAACAAAACGGCACGGGAAGGATCTGAGAGCGGCCAAGCCCGCGCAGGAGGCGGCTGCGGCACAAGCAAACGGGCGTTGACTCAAACGACAAAGGGAACGAGGGGGGTGGGGGTATGGGTATGGGTGGGTATGGGTATGGGTACGGGCATGGGTATAGTGTGGCACAATGACTCATCAGCAACTACTCACTTTTCAAACACGACGCCGAGGACCTCCTCAACGTCGCCGGCGTCGCCGCGCCCCATGATCCGCGCCACGCACTCCGCGGCCGCGCGCAGCGACTCGGCTGCGATGACGACATCGACGTCCGCTTCCCCCATCGCCCCGTCTGTGTCCGCTCCGCTGGGCTCCTGCCGTTGTGCCGTTCCGTCGCTTCCGTAGACGCAGGCGAGAAAGGCGTCGAGGTGCTCGATGCACTCGTCGAGCAGCACGCGCTGGCGCTCCGTTGCGCCGAGGGACTCCTGCCAGACGGATGAGTCGGGAGGGGTTGCGTCGTCGTCGCTGTCGTCGCCGAGGAGGTCAGGAACTAGCGCCGCCGTCATGGACTCGAACGTCGCGATCAGGCCGCGCAGGAAAGCCTGGATGTGTCCCGGGTCGGGATTCTGGGCGTCGGCGGCAGGCGCGTCGGCGTCCTTACACGAGATGAAGTAGATGCGGTCGCGCGGGACGCCGAGGGTGGAGTGAACGGTTCGTTGCCAGCGCTGCGTGGAGGTAGCGAGGGAGGAGGGGGGGGAGTGAGGTAGTTGATCTGCCTTGTTGATAGCAACGACGACGTTGATGCCCTGCTCCACGCATTGCTTTGCCGTGGCCGTGACTTCGGGGTCGAGGGGCGCGCTGGCGTCGGCCACGACGATCACGACGTCTGATGACAGCGCTCGCTGCTTCGCGCGCTTGATCCCTTCCTGCTCGACTGCCCCGACTGCATCCGCGCTCTGTCTCTCTCCTTCTTTCTCAGCATTATCGCCACCACTAACACCCTTCCCAGCAGCAGCAGCACCACCACCACCACCAACCACCCCCGCCCTCCTCAACCCAGCCATATCCCCCACCTTAACCAACCACCCCCCAAGATCCACCCCCACCTCAACCACATCCCGCGTCGTCCCCGCCTCACACGACACAATCGCCGCCTCGCGCCCCACAATCCGATTCAGCAAGCTACTCTTCCCCGCATTCGGCGCCCCCAACAGCGCAACCCCAATGCCCCCCCTCAGCAACTCCCCCCTAACCGCATTGACCGCCACGGCCCGCATCGCCGCTCTCAGCCGCCCCACCTGCGCCGCGACGGAGCCGCACAGCGAGCGCGGAGACTCGTCCAAGTGCTGGTCCTCGGCGAAGTCGAGCAGGGCCTCGAGCTCGGCGCGGGCGTGGAGGAGCGCGGCGCGCCAGGTTTCGTAGCGGGCCGTCAGGGCGGAGCCGGAGGTTGCGCGCAGGGAGAGGAGGCGCTGCTGCTCGGTGGTTGCGGCGAGGCTGTCGCGCAGGGCTTCGATTTGCGGGAGGGAGAGGCGCGCGTTGGCGAAGGCGCGGCGGGTGAATTCGCCGGGGGCGGCGGGGCGGATGGGGTGGGGGGTTGGGGGAGGGAGATGGGGAAGGTGGAGGGGAGAGGGATTGGGAGGGGGAGCGGCGCAGGTGGGGATGGCGGCCAGGATGGCGCGCACGATGGCCGGGCCGCCGTGGACGTGTAGCTCGAGGACGTCCTCGCCGGTGACGGTGTTGGGGCTAGGGAAGAACAGGATTAGAGCGCCCGAGTCGAGGAGGGTGGAGGGGGAGGGGGGGAGGTGCGGGGTGTAGAGGCGGCGGAGGGTCGCGTGGCGCGGCTTGGGGAGCGGTTTGGAGGGGCAGAGGCATCGGTATATCTGGTGGTGGAATTGAGTCGGTATGGGTTTCGGAGATATGGCAGTGGGTGGGTGCGAGAACGAACCTGGGTGCATGCCGGACCTGATATGCGTATCACGGCGATGGCGGCCCTTCCGGGGGCGGTGGAGAGGGCGTAGATGGTCGTATCTTCGCAGTAGGTTCCATTGGGAATGCCAGAATGATAGAGCCGTCTCTCACGCAGACTCAGGGGCCTCGATATAGGCAGTGTGAACGCATTGCTGCGGATTGTGCCCGCGGTGCGTCTAATTCCCAACTGAAAGATCCCGAGAGGAGCTTGGAGGTTGAGACGAGATGGGATTCGTAGTAGATGGTTTGATGGACGAAGGAGAACTCTCATACCGAGAGCAATGGAGTGTTATGGAAGCATGATGGCGATGAAGCTCGAGTCGTCTCTGCTCGGAACGTGGTGCGCCGAGAATGGACCGCGCAAAAACACTAACGCCGCGACCCGGAGGATGCCAAGATTTCGCGAAAACAATTCTCAACTCAAATTCGACCGCCACATTTTATCGACATCAGCTACGAATATCAAGACCGTTGATTGAATCAAGCTAGCGACAATCTCACAATGGCCTCCGATGAGATCGTCTGGAATGTAGTCGGGCATAACTTTTGCTCCTACAAGCTCAAGTATGGCATTTTTACACTTGTTTTCTCACACCCTCAAACTAACGGCTGTTTCCCAGAACCACAAAAAACCAGACATTCTGCCGAAACGAATACAATATCACTGGCTTCTGCAACCGGCAATCCTGCCCCCTCGCCAACTCACGCTACGCCACCATTCGCGCCCACCCGGAAACTAGCACCCTGTACCTCTACATCAAGACCATCGAGCGCGCACACCTGCCCAGCAAGTGGTGGGAGCGGATCAAGCTGTCGTCCAACTACGCAAAAGCCCTCGAACAGGTCGATGGCCAGTTAAAATACTGGCCGAAGTTCCTCGTGCACAAGTGCAAGCAGCGTTTAACCCGTCTCACGCAGGTTGGTATCCGGACGAGACGGCTGGCGAAGGAGGAGGACAGGCTCGGTGAAAAGTTGGTGCCGCGTCTGGCGCCGAAGGTGCGGAGGAGGGAAGATGGAAGGGAGAGGAAGGCGGAAGCCGCGGCAAAGGTCGAGCGCGCGATTGAGAGGGTCCTAATTGATAGGCTGAGGAGCGGTGCTTATGGAGATCGACCGCTGAATGTGGAGGAAAATGTGTGGAAGAAGGTTCTGAAGGGGTTAGAGAGAGGAGGCGAGGGTACCAGGGATGAAGACCTGGATGAAGGCATTGAAGATGAAGAAGAGGAGGTTGAAGGAGAATTTGAGAGGGAGAGAGAGGAAAGTGTGGGTGAAGTCGAGTACGTTAGTGATGTCGAGGGCGAATCGGATGATGACCTGCAAGATTTCGAAGACTGGATGGGTGGGGAAAGCCCCGACGAGGAATCCGGTGATGAAGAAGACGGAGAAGACAGCGAGGGTAGTGATGAGAGCGAAAAAGAGGATGAAGACGACAACGAGGCCCTAAAGAAAGCGCTTGGGAATCTCAAAAGGAAACGTCCTGCGGGACCTCCACCAAAGCCAAAGAAGAAGGGCGCGAAGGGACCGCGTCGCGAAATCGAGTACGAAATCGAGAAAGAGCCTTCGGCGCGGGAGGTTGCTTATGTTTGAAAGGTTCTTGTTGGAGCTGGTGCTGTCTTATTTTACCTACATTTCTCTTGACTTGTAGGGAGTGTTTCTAATGTCGTCTGGCTAGAAATCGATTTATAATGTCAATGCATAGACGAGATCAATACTGGGCTGAGCAATAACGCATGTTGGATCTGAAAGGATATAACTGGCCTAGCGTCTCCAAATCTACTTCTCACTAGAATGGCAAGAAACCCCTCTTCGGTTACCGTAATACTCATTCTAACTTGCACTTCTAGCCTCGCATCGATCGGAGCCCATGATCAAAAACCTTCCGCTGCAACCTCAGCCTTTCAACATGAAAACCAATTCGTCTTTTTTAGCTCGGATGAATGCCTAATCCGGTGATCACACCGCACCCAGAGGTCTTAGAGGGAGCTTTACTCAGATCATATAAACGTTACTAAGCCAGTTATTATATCGATTCTCTACGAGCTTTATACTTAGGGAAATCTTCTTAAAGCGTCTAACGCTATCTTATATTAGCTTAAGCATTTCTTAGATAAACTCGTTATTTAGGTATTTATTAATTATAATCTATTTATAAATCGTCCGCCTACATAACCTTTCGGGAATACCTTAACCTCTTTTTCTCTTCCTTTCGCTTTCCTTGTTGGGGTTAGTAGATATAATACGGGCTTTCATTAGGTCCGGCGCCATTTCCATTGACGCGGCACTCCGCGGTGCAGAAAGTGGCCGCGGCACTGGCATAGAGGAAACGGTTGTACCCATAGGAGTAGTGGCTCTGATGGCGTTAGGATCTCCGCCAGTGCCGCATTCAATCTCGTATCCGGGAGGTAAGAATGTGTTGAAACCTTGAATAAGATTTGGATTGCCTGCGGAAAGTGAGGAAACCATATCAATTACGCCCGGCGTGTCGATGCTAAAGGGAAAGCATAAGCAGGCTTTTCTGGAAAACAGAGGGCATAGCACTTACGCTCCACTCTTGAAGACCTTCATGATGTCTAGATAGCGGTTATAGACATCCGGGTGCTCTGCAAATTGTACCTTAACCTGGTCGAGGTAGCTCAGAGCGTCCTGTTGTCGCATTAGCCACTGAACACGTGATTTCATATCGGATCTATTTTGGATCAAGACTGGTCAATAGGGACTTACATTAAGGATGGACTGTTGGCCTTGGCCCGTTCCTAAAGGTCCAGGCTGCATAGACTGTTGCGTTGGAGGCTGCACTGAATGCTGCATTCGCGGTGTTACGTCACCTTGCTGAACTGGCGCACCTCTATAAATATTTGTTTGGCCAGCTTGTGCTCTGGTCTGCGAAGCAGACTCCGGCAGGAACTGGTTGAAGTCTTCCAACAGATCAGGAGCTGAGTGGAACAACTTTGTGACTTGAGCGTATACGTCCTGAATCGGCCCCGATTCCCGCTGGTAAACCTGAAGGATTTTAAGGAACTGCTTGTATATATCTGGTTGAGAAGCGAGTTGGCGCTTGAGCTTATTTATATAGCTTATCGCATGGTTGAACTCAACAGGGCCTCTGGTTCTGAATCCTGAAATTCCATCGCCGTCTTGTTTTGGGGGGGAGGCCGGCGGTGACACGGCTTTGGCATCACTATCTAAGGTGGGGTCTGGGAGGTTACTAGAGTATGGGTTGAGGTTGCGGTGCGCCGATGCATGGTAAGGGGAGTCGTGGTTAGCGGGATTGGAGGTATTCAGAGGATCAAGGAAGTCGTAATCAGAGGGGTTTGGAAGATCCAGAGGCTTAAGAGGCTCCATTGGAAGCTCCTCGTGAGATAATCTCACATTCTTGAACACGCCCACATCCTCCTCAACAGCTGTGAGTTTAGCTCGTTTGCTAGCTCTCCTAGTGTCGTCAGGCTGATCTTCGCTTGCCGGTGACTTCGATAGCGTAGAGATTGCAAATAGGAGATCGTGGAGCGATCTTCGTTTCCTTTCAGTTAGTGAGAACCACACATTGCATTTACAGCTTTGATATAGTCAGTCATAAACCCATAAATAACGTGAATTGCACGTACCAGATCCTACCACCACCAGGGGACTCGGCGGTCTGGGTGGAGCCGCACTTCGGCATAGGGCAAGTCTCGTCTGTTAATGTTGGACGAACCACAATAATAGCCATTGTAATGGCTGTTCCTGGGAGCAACCGGCTGGTCCTCGAGAGCACATCACTGCTATTCTTCGTCCTAAAGTACTCGTAGTTGCCGGCCCGGACGTCCAAAGAGCCGGGTCCAGTGTTAAACTTTTGTTTAACGACAGCGTCTAGGAGATCAAAGTCGTACTCCGATGGCACTGGGATATTGTAACCGAGGGCATCTTCTACAACCAATGGAGCCTGGAAGAATGACCATCGTGTGTCTAGTCCTGCCAGGGAGCTCTTGATCTCAAGTATTATAGTATATGTTTGCTGGGTAGAGACACTGCATACTTGGTAAGACAAGCTCAGGGATTAAAAGTTGGATTACGGCTGATTAAGTACCTACCATACTTTAGCCACCATCTCTCCTAAAGACCTCCATGAAGTCCTAAACTCACCGCTTATCATTTCGAGCAGCCGCGCAAGCATATTTTGAGTGCTCTGTACCACCAGAGCCTGCACCGTCAAGCGGCCGCTAATCTTCCTGATTATACCGCGAGTATCTTCCAACCTCTCCTGAATATGAAGCTGATGAGCGGCAGCCTTATCCGACGTAAGACCCATCTTCTCCAAGCCATGCTCGGCTAACAGGATGTTGATTGTCCCAACGTGAATATTGAGGTAGCTCTGGAGCTTGCGGACCTCTTCTTTTTGACCGAATCCCCATCGTAGCTTGTCTGCGGTACTCTTTATAAAACCGTCCTTCCCCCATACCCCAAGAGATGTATCATACTTCCGGATCTTCCCCAAAAATTGTTCAAGAGGGCGCCGACAACTCAGCGCTGCGTATTTGATGGAATCGAGGTTCGTGGACGAGGAGCCACCATTCTGCAGCTTGTCGAGGTGGTGCAGGGCTTGCTGGAGGCATTCGAGCTCGCGTAAAAGTTCTTGATATTCCGCTTTCGAGCCTCTGGCGTCTTGAAGACAGGAAGAAATGTCTTTGATAAGGCTACCAACAGCGACGAAGTCGCCAACAGAGAAACCGAAGGACATGATGACGTCGGAGCGAAAGTTCGATCAGGGTGAAATAGGAGGGGTTACATAGCTGCAGCGGATCAACTCTGTGAAACGATTTCGAAAAGTAAGTCTTCGTCGAGTAGAAGGCATTTCGACCGAATCCTCAACCTTGCGCCGGGATCTCCAACTATACCAATGGGTAGGAAACGTCAGCTGCGCCTCGTTTTACTGCTCCTCCGCTTGCGCCGCCACAATGAATTCACCAACGAACGGCCGCTATATATCGAAACACCAAAGTAGCCCTTGCGCTAGATTACAGTCCACTTGCCAATGCCGTAAGGCCGTAAGATTGGGCGCCATGGCAGGCGTTGGGTCAGGATGCTTCCAGGAGGTTGGCGTACACAGGAACAGCTTCTATTTTAACATATCTGGGGCGCCAAGCCCTCGCGTATGCTAGGCCGTTTCGGGCCTGGCGCCCCGACCGTCCGCGCCCGGACGGTTACCCTACGATAGGAAGCCCACCGTGACGAGAAAAATCACGGGTACTTTGACTTCAAGTGACTCAGACTCTGTGCACGCATCGAATTTTCCTATAGTTTTATATCAGTCGTGTGCTATGGCCACTCCTAAATACTCCTAACCTGACCACTTGGAAAATTACGTTCGCATTGTCGCCTTCGCGTCCGCTTTGCGAAGAGCCTCTTTTTATGGCGAAACAAGACTTCTCTACTACAGCACCACCATCCAGTTTGTACCACTGTCAAAACTTATAAATGACCCATATAGGAACCTTAGAGTTCCATAGGAATACAAAGAAAGTCATCATCAGCTCTATGGCTGTGATGACGCGCAGATTCATGCAACGTCGCCACTCCGATTGGTATCTTCAATCAAAGAGATTAATGATCCTGGTTAGTGCGAAACGGCCCGCATATCTCATAATAATTACAATAGCTTAGGCTGGGCGGGATGCCGCTCCAACAAGCCTTGGGGGCGATTGGAAAGATGCGGTGGGATTTTGTCAACCCTCAGGCTCATACTGATTCGTCATAGTTTTGTCGAGTTAGTGTACGGATACTGAATAAGCAGGCTGACTCGACGAAATCCTGTCCATGGTTGCCTGGCTGCTAGGTCACCATAGCATATCCTCTTGAACGCTTAACCTTGACGACACTTAATCGCGCTGAGAACTGGTACTCGACACTGCATATTCACACGTTGACAATGAACGAACCAACAGTCTCCAACACCATGATTGACGACACGACACGCTCTTTAGCAGTGCTGCGAGCTGGAGTGTTCTAGAGACATATGCACAACGCCGGGTATTCAACATGAAGTCAATTGAGTTTTTGAGAAACTTGAAATGCTTTCTGCCGACGGACGCTGCCCATGAACGACGTTTGCACGGCCATCACGGGCAAAGAAGGCCTCCCAAAATCTTGCTAACGCAGTGTTCGTTAGGTTAGGGTAGTAGTGCAGATGTCAACGCCTATTGAAAAGCTTCACCCAGCGGAGATATACAGATACCCTAGTTGACTCGATAGGAACTACTAACAGACGCAAGGGTTGTGCTGCTGTGTAATCTGAGGCTTCCATTGCGAAAGGGTTCAAGTTGTTCAATTGCTCTATTATTGGATATTAGGCCTCGATTGATGGTACGGTCGACCGGAATCAATTACCGAAGACCATCCCGTATCGCTTGGTCCAGTCCGATGCTGAAGATTCTGTGGTATTGAAGAGCCCGAGCGTCATGCTGTTAATAGATACTCCTCCGTCGTCTCGAACTCTTCGGTAACTGACTTGACGGTATAACTAATGCAAACACTAGACTCAGTTACTGAACCAACAGTGAAACCGGTGGTACCGGTTGGTAAAGGTTTGCAGTATGTCCAGTCTATTCCGTTACGTACGAAAACGAATTCGCTAATACCGTTTGAGATGATCATGACGCCATTCGTTCCGAGCATTCCCTAAACAGACCAATCATCGTCGCCAATTCGGTAGCGTTTACACCCTGTCATCATGCAAGCGGCCATCTTCCTCTCATACAGCCTTGGCCGCATCGACAGCACCAAAAGCTAGTACTGATCGAACGCGGGAGACTGACGTGAGCACGTTGGACTCCTATACAGAGCCGGAACCTTCAAAAAGGGACTGCAAGCGTTCCACCGCTCGCTCTGATAATGGAAATCGTAGATGGAGGACTGAGAGTAATAGGATCGCGTGTGCCGGTACAATAAGACCAGCTCATATATCCTGTTGCGAAGTTTGATGGGGAGCTTGAGGAAGTTGGTAGACATGTCTTCGGTTGACGGGTCGTAAGACTGCTAATACTTTGTTACCTATGAAATTCAGTCAACGCTTCTTGCGAATTGTACATTACAGACATTGCATTTAGAGGATCTTTGAATAGCTGTCAGTAGTCTAATCGCTCGTTCTCTCGCTATCGACCAATGCCTGGATGCAAGGAGTGGTTCAGCCCAGTGTTCTTGTTCCGGCACGCAGGGACATCTGCGTCCGCCCAGAGAGAAAAAACAACGCACAACCACAAGTCCAACAGCCCAAGATGGCGCTTATTATGTAAGATACAATTCTCAACTGCCTCGGGCTCCGAGGGAACGGCTTCGGTGGGAGTCCCAGGCTAGAGCTGCTAGACAGCGAGATTACCTCCAGAGGGAGCATAGTGCGTCTTCTGGGCACGACGAGCGCCAGTTGGGGTGAAGCCCTCGGAAAGCTCCTACTTGTATGTGGCGGCACCAAACTTCTTAGCGTCCTCGCAGTTCTTAGCTATCTGCATGGCGTCGTCCTAGAGTCAGAGGGAACGATGGGTCCCGGCCGATCGTAGAGGAGAAGGAGCAGCAGCAAGGAGTTGTGGAGATAGAGGGAACCATCAATGGGTCCCGGTCGATCGTAGAGGAAGAGGAGGAGCAGCAGCAAGGAGTCGTGGAGTTAGAGACTGGAAAGCCACCCCAGGTGCCACCAGTGGCAGCCGGAGGAGCGACCGGACGAGCTGGGCGGGCGGCTTGACGGACCATGTTGACGGCCAGACATGGTAGCGGTGGTGATGCGCGACAGTTCGTTGTGTTGGCGATTGATATTGGACGATGGAGGGACAGCTTGCTAATGAGCGGGCACAGCTAATTGCCAGCGCCTAACCTCGACATTTTCACGGTGTTTGGCCATATGCAGGGCGTCCTCACGGCTCTTAGCTATCTGCATGGCGTCATCCTGGGCGATGCGACTGGAGAATCCACCCCAGATGCCACCAATGGCAGCCGGGGGCGCGACCGAACGAAGTGAACAGGCGGCCTCACGACCCTGTTCACGACCGGGCATGGTGGTAGGAGACATGTCGTTTGAATGGAGAGTATCCAGGCTATAAGCTCGCGGGCTCGGTAATGTGGTGGTCGTAGGGCAGAGGCGTCCGCGGGAGAGGAGTGCTGCGCTAGCCGAAGACGTCTCATCACATACGAACCTGCCCGCCCTAGGCCACGTCGCTACTGAATCCACTAGGCGTCTCGTCTGCGACTGGAAGGTGTCCCAGACATCCCCGCCCAAGAGGCTTGGAAGGGTGTTGTCGATGTAGACAAAGCTCGGGACCAGGACGATTTCCGCCTAGCCTTGAAGGCGTATGCGTGCGCGACTATTGATACATTCAGATTTGTTCAGGTCGAGCAGGCGCTCCGTGAAGATAAATGCTTACCCTGTTGCCCGGGAGCAAGGGGTCGAGAAGCACTTGATGGTCATTGATTTCCAGGGAAACAAAGACGTTGCATGGCGGCGGAGAACTGCGCCCGTTAAACGGCCCAGCGGATAGTTTCATAATCGGCGCCATCTTTTTGAGCTCTTTGAGATGAACCCTGACTGATTATCCGCTGTACAACCGGTGTGGTGGCGGATCTTTCTTAGAAGGAGCGTTTCGTAACACAGCAGTATCGTGAATCTGACACTGCCGAGGTTGCTGCCTCGAGCTTTCAAAAATCGTTCTCGACGGTGCATCGCAGAATATCAGCATAGATGTCCTTGCCCTTGTTGACGTCGTTAAGAAAGTCCTGCGTTGCCCAATACCGAATCTCGTCATATATTACATCGAGGAGAAGATCTCGTAGACCACGATCCTTTGGCGGAGTGGGTGTGTACACTTCATCGACAATGGACAGAAGCTGTTTTTCCACGCATGTTCGTGGCCGTTACATATTTGCTCGTACACGAGCTTGTCTATATCTCTTTGCAAGAATGTGCGCGATCATGCCCTTCCACCCGCCCCGGCCCGTTACGATCATACCTTCATAGACCGAGCCGAAGCCCTTCAACGCTTCAAAAGACCGTGCCGAAGCGAAGTCATGCAAGACCCCTAAACCTCGAAGATCTGAGCAACGATACTCGGCCTCCGCTCAGCCCGACTCGCGCGACGCTTCTCAACATTTTTGGCGTCGTTGGCCGCAATGATGTCCTCGCCCGTCTCGGCGTGGTCCATGATGGACTCGGTGTGCGGGAAAAATCGATTGAAGCCCCAGTAGAAGACGCCGGCGGCAATGAAGGAGTAGATATAGCCGATGTTGAAACTGCCCAAGTTGAGATGTTAGCGTGGCTCCGATCAAGTTGCGCTCGACGTTGGCTAGCGGCAAGCTCTTTACGAGCAAGTTGCTTGCGGGGGGAGGGAAGGGAAGAAGCTCACAGGTGTTGACCGCCCAAAGAGACGCTGGTCTTGTCATTGCCCGCTGCAACGATGTTGTTGGCGAAGCCGGGGAGCGGGGGGGTGCAGCCGATGAAGAAGGCAGCGACGGCGCGCCAGTTGCTAGCGTATCTGGGCGAGTAGCGGTAGATGCCGTGGAAGTTGTACATGTCGGGTACGGACACGTTACCGTGTCGGACGATATAGTAGCTGTGGCACGAGACAAACGGATTAGTGGATATGGACGTGGTAAGTGGGGGCTGTGTGGGATTGTGAGGGACGAACTCGGTCATGAGAATGGATGTCATGGGACCCAGGAAAATGGTGTAGCCGCCGAGGAAAGCAAGGAACTTTGCGGCTGATGCGAGGATTTTCCACTGCGGTTGTGGTCAGCGGGGGAATGGTAGCTTTGCAAAAGGCAGGCCGACTTACTGGAACAAAGCCCCAGCTACCAATGACGGCAGCAAGCAGTTGACCACGGCGGATGTTGATGTACTTGGGGCAGAACGACATGAGGTCGTTGGCCGCGCTTATGGAGTTGGCCGAGATGTTGATACCGAGGGTGACGATGATCAAGCCGATGGCGCCAAAGGCGGCAGCAGCGCGGCCACCGTGGGACCCGGATTTCATCCACAGACTGATGATTTCGATGGGGTTCCAGATGATTTCGCCATATGCTGTCTGAGAGGCTGCGGCAGTGAAGATGCCAAGCAGGCCAACAATAGCTGTCGATCCAGATGATTAGCAAGATCGACGTGAGAATGTGCGGCGGGGAATTCACTAAAGATGACAGGGATGACGATGGCTTGGACGTTCTGTGCGCTGGGTTTGTTAGCGTATCTTGAAAAGTCGGCGATGTTCAGGCCCAAGGTGGCGTAGTTGCCCAAGACTCCGTTGAGATCTGCAAGAGGGACTCTAGTTAGAGGGAAGCGGGGGATGATGCGGGTACAGAGCATCACTTACTGGCGAAAAAGGCCCAAGCGAGGGCCGAACCGCTCACAGTGGTACCCTGGGTGATGACCGTACTATGGCTGATGGTGCCGCCGGCCTTGTGCAACGTGTCACCGAAAACGGCTAAGAAAATGATCGGTGCAATAAAACTCTTGAAGGCGAAGAAGTATTGGACCTTGGTGGTATTAGTCGGGTCCATGAGCCGGGGGGGGTTGGCTGCAGGGCCATACCTTAGTATAAGGTATGCATAGGAAGGGAAGCTGAAGCAGGAAGTAGAGCACAAAGCCACACATTCCTGACGTAGTGATGCCCTCGCCGGCGGGTACGTGATTGGGGATGTTGGCAAAGCTTGGCCAGATGGCTGTGAGCAAGACGGACATGCATTGACCGCCAGTCGTGGTTTGGACACTGCGTACAGTTAGCCTCCTGAAGTGATGAAGTGATTGGTCGGACAAACTAACCCGAGCCAGACGATGGCGAGGACGCAGCGGGACACGACGACGAAGTAGCTGAAGTAGTAGCCAAATGGCATGCGTGCAAGAACAGGGAACGGAGTGTGAAGCTATTCCAAGTAAGCTCCGCTCAGCCTTTTGAAGGACACAACCCACAGTAGCACCCATTCTGCCATTGACAGTAATGACGAGACCCATGATAGTGTTGCCAAGGACACAGGCGCCGATTGCCATTTTCCAGCTGAGGCCGACGGCGATCATGGAAGAAGCTGCGCCACCAAAGTTTCAGCACCGCCACGCTCTCTGACTCCACGTCGCGGGGGACTCACCGACTTCCCAGTTCGAGACAGCCCAGGCGTCGGCCATCCAGTAGGCGACATACGCGCCCCAGTTCCAGGTGCGCTTTGACGGAGGGATCGGGTCGAAATCGGCATTGGAGGCTCTCTTTGTGGCGGCAAAGCTGCTCTCCTCTTGACGGACCTCAAGGCTGAAGCCGGGCAGGCGTCTCTTGAGGTCGGACACGTGACCGGCTGCGGCAGGCTCGACGGCGGAAGCGGCTGGGGAGCCATTCTTCTCGTCGTAGAATAATTTGTTATCGTCGGATGCCATGGTGGGTGGTGGTGGTATACGATAGTGTCGAGTCAATGCGGACGAGACGTAGGAAGGGAAGACGAGGAAGCAATATCGAACCTTGCTCATATAATTGAGGTTGAGGGACAAGATAAGAAAAAAAAAGGAAGATCAGCCATGGCCTAATGCAGTTCATCGAGAATTCCCACCGTCTCACTTGGCGAGCCATCGGGAGAGGGATCGAGGATGTCGCCGATCAGCTGGCTGAGCCATGTGCATGTGCAGTGAAAAGATAAGAAATTGGCGGCCAATGCCTGTCAGGCGCGGGAAACCCCAAGCTAATGGTGCAATGGAGACGCCAGAGTCGTGTGTGCAACGTATGATGAAGCGGGTACAAGGGTACCAGTGGTGAGGAGGACTGCGAGCGGCGAGCTGTTACTCGATCAATAGTATTTACGTCAGCAACCTCATTACCTCAGCAAGCTCAGACGTGATTCTGTTGGTGCGGGTTTTCAATCGGTCCGCAAGCTGACTAACTACGTTTGTGATGCACCACCAGTATCACGTCTGAGCGTGTTCCGCGACAGTTCTTAGTAAATCCACGGATATCCGCGTTGCGGAGGTTGCGGATATTAGAATAACTCAACACTAATATTTTATATTATTCCCTAAAGTTAATTAATTATATAACAGAATCTAGGCTTTTAGAATATATTATTTTTATTACTTAGGTATTTTTAGGTCTTATAATCATTTTCGTTAAAAAAAAAAGCGTTATTAGCAATTCTGTGACCATATATAACTTTATTAAACGCTAGCTAATATATATAAAACCTATATAGATCTATAATAACCACCCTAAAGAACCTATTATAGCCTAGCGGACATATAGCGTCTATATTATAGTATATAAATACCTACTAAAACCTTATGGCGCGCCAACTACCAAGTCACAGATATTTAAGCTAATCTATAGTATACCGCTACAAAAACCTATAGGATGGAGAGGTAGAAGGTTAAATAAGATACTAGAACAGCCGCTACCGTATTAGGTGCCGGAAACTCGAACTCGGAGAGGTTGTACCATAGAGCGGGCGCGACAGTTCCGAATGGATATCCGCAACGTCCTCAATCGCACTGCGGGTCTCTTCGTGCAGAGCTTAGAGCAGAGCATCGTGCAGAGCATCGTGCAGAGCATCGTGCAGAGCATCGTGCAGAGCCTCGTGCAGAGCCTCGTGCAGAGCCTCGTGCAAAGCTTCGAGCAGAGCCTCATGCAGAGCTTCGAGCAGAGCTTCAAGCAGAGCCTCGTGCAGAGCTTCGAGCAGAGCTTCGTGCAAAGCCTCGTGTAGAGCTTCGTGCAAAGCCTCGTGCAGCGCTTCTGTAAAGATTCGTGCAGAGCTTCGTGTAAAGCTTCGTGCAGAGCTTCGCGCAAAGCTTCGCGCAGAGCCTCCGTACGCAGAGCTTCGCGCAAAGCTTCGTGCAGAGCCTCCGTACGCAGAGCTTCGTGCAAAGCTTCGTGTAGAGCTTCGTGTAAAGCCTCCGTACGTAGAGCTCCGTGTAGAGCTTCGTGCAGACCTTCGTGCAGACCTTCGTGCAGACGTTTGTAGCCCCCTAAGATAGTAGTAATAAGCAGCTTAAAGTCCTTAGGTGGTTGTTGTTTGGGTAGGCTGTAGGCGATTTAATAGACACATCGCCCGTTCGGCGGCGCTTTTTACTAGATACCGTAGAGGCGTACGGAGTAGATATACTCATCGATTATAGAGCTGCTTCTGCGGATTAATTTAACGATATTTCTGAGATAATAGCTGTCGTGGGGTAGTAGATCAATTTCGTTAAAAAAGGTAACTGCTCTACATACAAAATAAGTTGGATCGCCTAAGAAACCTTGCGAAAGTCTCTCAGACCATAGAATTAACTTTTTAACAAAAAAGGTTAGCGATATCCGCTAATTGATTCTATGGTCTGAGCCTGCTGAGGTAACTTTTGTCAAAAAGTTAATTCTATGGTCTGAGGGACTTTCGCAAGGTTTCTTAGGCGATCCAACTTGTTTTGTATTTAGGGCAGTCACCTTTTTTAACGAAATTGTTAAAACCACCCAAGTAAGGTCTAGGGCTGCATATAGGCTTAAAAAAATTGTAAGAACCAGCTCTACAATCGATCAACTTTTGGGCCTTATATATATACCCGTTGCGACGTCTATTGCGACGTCCGTTGCGACGTCCGTTGCGACATCCGTTACCTAAATTTGTATGGGGATATATATAATCTTTAACAAAGTTAATAAAGCCAACCACGTAAGGTCTGGGGCTGCATATAGGCTTAAAATAATTACAAGAACTAGCTCTATAATCAATTAACTTTTGCGCTTTATATATATAAACCCGTTAGGACGTTATAGCTAAGCCTATAAGCCCAATACTGTCACGGAGTGAGTATAAGTAACGATAATATGTAGCAAAGTAGATATTATTAAGCTACGTACATAAACTGTATAATAATGTTAAGACGTTACATAAGGAAAGAAGGTAAGGAAACGGGAGGAAAGGGGTATATATTGTTATCACGGAGTGAGTACAAGTGGTAATAATATATAGCGAAGTAGATATTATTAAGCTATGTACATAAACTATATAATGAAGTCAAGACGTTGCGTAAGGAGAGAAGGTAAGGAAATGGGAAGAAAGGGTATATATCGCTAGTTTGGTTGCTTGGTTAACACGTGTACGGAGCAGAATAGGATTTAAGTAGCGGTCCTGGCAGAACTTAGCAGGATTTGGTGGACTTGGCAGAATATAGTAGAATGCAGTAGATTGCCGTTAGATTGCCGTAGATTACCGTCAAATTGCCATCTCATGGTTGGTCTCTTCTTGCTGCATAGGTGGAAATAGGTGGACGTGTGTAAGGTGTTACGGAGGAGTCCCGTAACAGTACCCCCCCTTTAAACTTAAGCTTCTGCGAGATGGGGCTGAGGTAGTTCTAAGTAGAGTTCATAAAAGTCTTCTACGGCTTGTATAAGTCCTACAGAGTCAACGGGTTCCTATAAGGGCTTAATAAAGCCTCTCTATTTTGTAAGATATATATATTTACGTTTCTGTTTGTCGTACTTAATGTCGTTAACTCTTTTAATGAGGTATTTATTCTCACCATCTACTTTAACTGGTGGGGGGGGGTCTTGGATCTGTCCAGGTAGGGCATCTAATATAGGGGCGGCAGGGCGGAGGACTGACGTATAGAATATAGGGTGGATTTTAACCGTATTAGGGAGCTTCAGTTGGTAGGTATAAGGAGAGACAACTTTTTTAACCTTATAAGGGCCGGCGTTCTTCCAGTTAAGTTTCTTAGTAGGTTGTTTTGTGTTCAGATTTCTTGCGTCTAGCCAGATAAAGTCACTAATTTAGTAAGCTGGTGCTAGGGTTCGGTTCTTATTTGCTACGGCTTTATAGACAGACTGGGCCTATGTTATTTTATTAGTAAGGAACTCTTATAGTTCTTCTATTTTCTTTATAAATTTGTTTGCTTCTGCAACTTATAAGGCCTAATAAGCTAGGCGAGGAATATTACTAAAGGGTTTAAAACCCATTCGCGGGTGCTAGCCGTAATTAGCCAGAAATGGGGAGACCTTTGTGGTTTCTAAGATAGAGTTATTTGTAGTAAACTTAGTAAATGCAAGCCAGTCTATCTAGTTGTCCTGTAAATACGACGTATATATCCGAATATACTGTTCTATTATAGCATTTGCACGTTCCGTTTGACCGTCCGTTTCTAGGTAATATGCCGTAGATAATAGCGCTTTAATGCGGAGTTGGGTAGTTAGTTCTTTCTAGAACACTAAGACGAACTAGCGGCCTCTATTAGAGATAATTGTTTTGGGAAGTCTATGGAGTTTCCATACATAATCCAGAAATAGTTGGGCAATGGCAGGTGTTAATATATTAGGGCAGACAATTAAGTGTCTTATTTTGGATAGTTAGTTTATAACTACTATAATATTCGCACAGCCTTTACTTATAGGGAGATTAATAACAAAGTTAATTAAAATATCCTTCCATCTTTGGTCCGGAATAGGCAGTGGCTTTAGAAAGCCGTTATACTTCTTATATAAGGCTTTAGCTCGTTAGCAGGTGTAATAGCTAGAGATATACCTTCGTATTATATCGTGTATATTTGGCTAGTAGTACTCCTATTAGAGCAGCTCTAGGGTTTTTCCTTAGCCTAGGTGGCCGGCTACCGGTAGATTATATACGTGTTTAAGGAGCTTAAGCTTAAGTTTGTTATAGTTAGGTATAACTAGGCGGTTCTAGTAGTACAAGCGTTCTCCGCGAGCTTTATATTTACTTAGAGAGATCTTTTTAGAGCGTCTAACGCTATCTTAAATTAACTTAAGTGTCTCTTAGATAAACTTGTTATTTAGGTATTCATTAACTATAATCTACTTAATTAATTAATTAGTTATTTTAAGGACGTATACCATAAGGTCTTTAGCTAGGGGATTAAATAATTTAGGGCAAAGCAGCGTTTGATTATAGTAGGCGCGCGCTTCTTCCTATACTATTATATCTTGTAAACGTTAAGTTAGGGTATTAGGTTTTTAACCTTAAACGCCTAAGCGGTACGTAATTAAGAATTAAAAATAAGACAGATATTCTAACTAGCAGGCTTAATAATGACTTAGCTGTTTTATAGTTGTAAAGTACTATAGATTCTTATAGTTGCTAAGAACCTTAATTAGAAATCCGGCGCCTTCTAGTTTAGGTCGCCATTGTTTAAAATATCTAATAATGGCTAATAATTCCTTATTGTAGATCTTGTAGTTATATTCGGCTAGACTTAATTGTTTTGAGAAGTATGCTACTAGATATAGTACTCCTTTCTTATTATACTAAGACAGAATGCCTCTAGTGACATAGTTAGATAAATCAGCTTCTACAATACTCTTTTAGTTTAGGTTAAAGTGTTGGAGTATAGGTGCGGTAGTGAACATAACTTTTAGATAGGTAAAGGCCTTCTTACATTCCTTATTAAAGATAAAGGCTTTGTCCTTTTGTGTTAGAGCCACAAAAGGTGAAACTAGGGTGGAGAAGTTATTAATAAACCATTAGTAGAAATTAGCAAATCCTATAAAGGCTCTTACGTCTTTAATATTCTTGGGTTTTTACTAGTTTATAATTACTTTAATCTTCTTTAGGTCCATTTATATACTATCTATAGAGATAATAAGTCCGAGGTATAGAACTTCCGTTTTATAGAACTTGCATTTATTTATATTTAATTATAGTCTAGCTCCACGTAGGGCTTTTAGGACAAGGTTAACGTGTTTCTTATATTTAGCTAGGTTATTGCTATATACCAGAATGTTATTAATATAAGCAGTATAGAAAACGTCTAGGTAAGGTTATAAGGTATTATTTATAAAGTGTTAGAATAAACTTGGGGCATTTATAAGGCCGAATAGCGTTACTAAGTATTTAAATAGTCCATATCTAGTACGGAATGCGGTGAGCTATTTATCTCCTTTTGCGATACAGAGGCGGTTAAATATATAGATAAGGTTGAGTTTTGTGTAGTAGCGAGCCTTACTTAATTAGTTCAGTGTCTCTTAAATTAACGGGAGCGGGTACCGATTCTTAATAGTAATAGCGTTAAGAGCTTGGTAGTCCATATAGAAGCGTAAACCGCCGCCAGGTTTCTTAATAAAGATTATAGGTATAGCTATAGGCGAAGAGCTTGCTCTAATAAATCCTTTACTTAGGTATTCGTCCAAGTACTTCCACAGTACTTAGAGTTTGTTTTGGGACATTCCGTATAAGGGTCCAAATCCTGGCTGTTTTCCTTCTTTAAGTACGATTTTATGGTTGTATAGTTAGTGTTCTGCTAGTTTATTGGCTTCCTTTTATAAAAATACTTCTAGGTTATTATAGTGGCATACTAGTACTTTCGTAGCAGGGTTAGTGTGTTTCTTTAGTGCTAAGGCCTTTTTAATATCGGCTATTGTAACAGCGAAGATCGTATATTTAGGTTTCTTGGCGAGTTGTACTAATAGGGTAGCTCCAATTATATAGATATCTAAGGTGTTAAGCAAACTTAGATTATCCTTAGTTTCTTATATAGTTTCTTATTTAGGTTTAAGTTTAGTATTAGGTACAGAGTTAGTGTCAGATTTAGGTTTAGGTTCTTTAAGTATCCTTTTTATAGTAGAGTACTAGTTCTTTTGGTACTTTTATATATTAAGCTTAAGCTTCTGCTTGGTTCGGGGTATAGCAGTTAGAGTCAGTTCGTGTAGTTATATATTATTTCTGGGTTCTTAGTAGATTTTCTAGATTTTAGTTTAGGGTCTAAGCAGTAGGTTATAAGACACTTCTGCTTATAATGGGAGGCGGTAAATAGAAGCTTAAGGTTATCCTAATTAATAGTTACCTTATATAGCTTTATCTAGGGTTGTTTAAGGATTACTAAGTGACCTAGGGTGGTAATAAAAAGCCTAATTAGTTCTTTATGGTTCAGGTATTAGAGTTTTAGGAATACTACGTAGGTAATACAGCCTAAGATAGTACGTTTACCATTAAATCTAAATACGTTAATATGCCGGTTAAGGGGGATTAGAGTAAAACTATTATCTTATACAAAGATCTTGTTAATAAATCCTGTACTACTGGCTCCTGTATTAATTAGGACTTAAGCATTAACCTATTAATTATTCTACCGAAGACGACAGTTAACGGTTATACTGCGATCCTAAGAGTTAGAGTTTATAACATTTAAAGCATTTAATGAGATCCTGAGGTAGCGCCGTCCTAAAGAGCAACTTAGCTCTAGGACCTTCCTTTTAAAGGCGATTAGGGTGGAGTTCTTATAGCATATTGGTTATAGCTTTATCCTCATAAGTAGTGCTTACTAGATACGGGGCTAGAACTAGGTGGAGATTAGGGACGGTGACTAGAGGATTAATGCGGTAAATGGCTGCTAGTATTGGCTGTTCGTAATTCACATTGGGGTAGGGGGACGGAGTAGTAGTTAGAGAAGTAGGAGCTACTTCTATACTTAAAATAGAGGCCTAGCTTAGTGCGTCGTTCTTATTTAGAGGACCCTAGTGGGGCGTATCCTAGGGTTCCAGTGTTGATATCTATAGCGTTGGGGTGCTTAGGCTGAGATAATAGCTTAGTAGACGTTTACAGGGTTGTTATATTATATTAAAAAGCGGACTTTGGTGTTAGACGTAGTATATTATTGTACTATTTATTGATAACATTTACGCAGGCGTTAAGGGCTCCCGGTAGGTCTATACCTATTAGGGAGGTTTTTAGTTTAGGACTTAGGGATTTAATAAGGCTGTTAATTAGTATAAAGTCATTCCAGCCTGTTTTTTTTGCGTAACGGTTAAATTCGGAGAAGTATACTAGAAAGCTTTTTATTCCTTAAGTTATGTAGTTTATCTTTCTCTAAGTAGTAGCTTGGCGGTTTAGGTCACTATACATAGCTTTAAGAAGTATAATTAGGCTTAGTACTGAGTTCAGTTAAAGAGGTTTAATAAGATTAGCTATATCTCCTCCTAGTTAACTTAGGGCATAACAGAGTTGGTTAGCTTTAGTTAAGTAGCGGTTAGTGTTACCAGTTAGCTTATTTTTAAGCCAGCTTAGAAATAATCGGAGTTCTTATTATTTACTAGTAAATATCAGAGGGTCTAGTAATTATTTAGATTATTACGGTACAGTAGTTAGTTCTACTAGTGGGATAACTATTACTGGTTCAGGGCTCGTATTCCGCGTATTAGCTTCTAGTAATAGCGACCGGTCTTAAGGGCTTAGCGTGGACATCTTAAGGGTGCGGATTTCTTTTTAGAGGGCCTTAATTGTTTTCTAATACCGTGCTTCTTATTCGGCTTACTATTAAGCTATAGCAGCTTGGTTTTATGCGAGGGCGTCTATAAAGGACTTTTGTATATCTGCTAATTGTTCCCAGAGTGCGGATATAATGTCGGCGGCCGTTATAGGGGCTTTAAAGTCGTTCTATATTTTAAATAGGGCGGGGCGGAGTGTAGGTTTTAACGCAATATAGTGTTACGGAGTGAGTACAAGTGGTGATAATATATAGCGAAGTAGATATTATTAAGCTATATATATAAACTGTATAATAAAGTTAAGACGTTACATAAGGAGAGAAGGTAAGGAAACGGGAAGAAAGGGTATATATCGCTAGTTTGGTTACTTAGTCGACACGTACACGGAGTAGAATAGGATTTAAGTAGCGGTTCTGGCAGAACTTGGCAGGATTTGGTGGACTTGGCAGAATATAGCAGAATGCGGCAGATTGCCGTTAGATTGCCGTAGATTACCGTTAGATTGCCGTCTCGTGGTTAGTCTCTTCTTGCTGCGTAGGTGGAAACAGGTGGACGTGTATAAGGTATTACGGAGGAGTCCCGTGACAATTGTTAACTTAGTTGCTTAGTTAATACATACATAGGGCGGAATAGGCTTTAGGTTATAGTCCTAGTAGAACTTAGCAGAATGTGGCAAAATATAGTAAAGGACGGTAAATTGCCGTAGATTACCATTACGTAATAGTAAATTGCCTTAAATTGCCGTTATGTGCCTTAATTAACTAAGTCGTTAATATAGAGGTTAAGACGGTAAAAACAAGTAGATATATATAAGGTGTTACGGAGGTGTCCTATAACAGTACCCCCCCTTTAAACTTAAGCTTCTACGAGATAGGGCTATAGTAGTTCTAGGTAGAGTTTATAAAAGTCTTCTGCGGCTTATATAAGTCCTATAGAGTTAATAGGTTCCTATAAGGGCTTAGTAAAGCCTTTCTATTTTATAAGGTATATATACTGGCGTTTCCGCTTGTTATACTTAATATTATCAACCCTTTTAATAAAGTACTTATCCTTACCGTCCACTTTAACTAGTAGAGGAGGGTCCTAGATCTGTCTAGGCAGGGCGTCTAATATAGGGGTAGTAGGGCGGAGGACTAATATATAAAATATAGGGTGGATTTTAACCGTATTAGGGAGCTTTAGTTAGTAGGCATAAAAAAAAAAACTTTTTTAACCTTATAAGGGCTAGCGTTCTTCTAATTAAGTTTCTTAGTAGGCCGTTTTATATTTAGGTTTTTTATATCTAGCCAGACAAAGTTACTAACTTAATAGGCTGGCGCTAGGGTTTAGTTCTTATTTGCTGCGGCTTTATAAATAGATTGGGTATTACGGACAGCTTAAGTACAATATTATAACTACTTAGAGAAGAGTCGGCGGAAGCTAGTTGGTTAATACAGGTATAGTCTAGGATAGATCCAATAGAACCATATGACGAGGAATAGTAGCCGAGGTTATATAATATAATCTATACAGAGCGTATAGAGCGCACGTACCTTACGGAGCGAAGGGATTTCTTAAGAGTATGGTTGTGTATTTAAAGGACCATAGTCCCTACCTAGATAGTTCTCTCTTTGCAGTAAATCTTAGAATACAATTAGAGTTAATCTGTTAGGCAACTACTCTACCAGTTATTATTATGTTGTTGATTTGTTCTTACCTATATACCCAGCCTAATAATAGGACCTACCGTAGTTCCTGCTATAAGGTTCCGTTATATATTCACTACTAAGGTTACGGTATTAAATAAGATCGAATAATATACCACCTAAAGTACTAGTTACGACGGCGTTAATGGCAGCTACAACCTTAGGACCAGAAGACACCAGTATAGCAGATACAGATTCTTAAGTGGTTACGCGAGGTTAGTTATAGGAAATGGTTAATTACTTATAAGATAATAATAGGATACTTAAAGAACGCATTAATGGAATTAGAGTAGCGAAAATTAAGCTACCTTTAATTAAACGGTTCTTAGGAGAGAAGTTAAAGCTTAAGGGATTTCTTACACAGATGCACTTTAAGGTAATACAGGAAGGAGCGAAGTTAGTAATATCGTTGGATTAAGTAGCCTATGCAGGGTTGTTCCTAACAGAAAGGGCACTTAAGTAATTTAAACTATATCTCACGGAAATATAGGCTAATAGCATAATAACTACTAACCAGGATATATAGTATATATTTACCAGTTAGAATGGGTTCGCGGAATAACTAATATAGATATTTAGAGACCTAGAGGCTATAACTATAGCAAAACGAAAGCTTTAGAACTTAGTATAACGCACTTTAGTAATTAAGTATATAACACAGTTTTAAACACTAGCCACGTAGGTTAAGTAGAATAATAGGGCGCTTATAGTATAGTACAAATAGGGACTTAAGGCTAAAGTCCAGGACGTAATTATCCTAATAGAAGATGTGGATACTCTAAGAGAGTTAATAGACTAGTTAATAAAGATTAATAATAGGATCTATTAAAGGGAATAAGCTAAAAGAGGGCAAGACAGAGTTCTATAGTTATATAAGGCGTAGAGTACGTAACGACAGATATAGAGTTAAAAACTATGGAATGGCGCAGAGCTAATAGACCTAAGCGGTACTAAAGAAACCTAAAGGTAGGAAAAAAAATTATAGAAACCTAGAGGTTAAGGATCTAGTAATTAAAGGACTTAGGAGCAGAGGCTAAACTAGGGATCTTAGTAGTAGAAGACGTTTAGGCGGACTCTATAGTAAAAAAAATAGTTTAAAGATGAGGCTTATATAAATTGCGGAAAATAAGGTTATTTTGCCAGAGACTATAAAGGTGGTTAGAGTAACCACGCAGTAAAGGGAACTAGACTAGTAGACGGTATATACATATAGAGGGACAATGGTGCACTATAAGAAACAAAAGAATGTTTAATTAACAGTTTTGCGTATTATTATAATAACGCATACCAAATTTATAAGGACGCTAAGTACAGCGCAAGCTATTAGCTATAGAAGCCATTGTTATCTAAGTTTAAAGGAACTAATAAACTAGCTTATAGATCAGATATTAAAGACAATAAATTTAATATAGGTGAAGCATTTACCAATAATAAGGCAATAAAGGCAGCTTACTAGGAGTATATAGACCTTAGAGAAGTTAAAATAGAAGCAGAAACTAAGACCATTACAAAACAGGGTTCAGTAACGGATATTATAATACTATTAGATATAATTTCTATTGCTTTGCAAGACAATAGGAGCAACGTTTAGAAGAAACTAAGTAAGTAGACAACTACTAGTGCTAGCTTATTACTTAATAAAGGTAAAAGGCCACAGGCTTAAGATTCTTAAGAAGAGATATAAGAAGCTTAAGATTCTTAAAATAAGATAAGATATACCTAAGGACCTACAACGGATGAAAACCGATGGGAAAGAGTAGCGACTTAGTTTAGTAATAAACAAATAAGTATAGGACGCAAGTTTAAGAACTATAAGCTTGGGGAATAAATAAGAACGTTAGCAATCCTAAATAAACATAGTGTTTAGCCTAAAGATTAAACGATTAATACTAGGATTAAAAAGCAAGATAACTATAAAGATCTAGCTATAAGACACAGAAAATAAGAAACTATAGATAAGTTTAGGACAAGAATTATTATATAGTAAGAGTAAAAGCTAGACAAAAGGTTAGCTATGCTAGGTTATATAAGGGATAGAGCACCCATATAAAGAGTTACTAATAGGCTAAGTGTAGGGACACCTAGGGCAAAATAGTTAGACAAACTAGAATAAGAAAAGGATTTAAATATTCTAACCAGATTCGAAGAAAGATATACTAAAGGATGTTATAATATAGTAATAATAAGGTATTTTCTAACAGATAAACCATATACACTAAACCAGTTGTATGGAAAGTGGTATAGGCAATAACACAACAACGAATAGGAAGACTTTTATATATAGCCAGATAAAAAAGTTGTCTAAGACTAACCTATTATAGAGAAACGTATAAGTTACATTAAGGGAGCATTAATTATAATGTTAAGGAACCTAGAAGAAGGATCTAGGGACTAGAGAAGTAAGCGATAAATCTTAGTACCTATAGTAGAAATACCAGTGGTTAGGTTAACTAGGTATAGGTTTAAACTTAAAAATAAAGATAAACTAAAAGTTAACCTAAAACATACAGCGTATTATATACTATTGTGGATAGCTTATGTGGATAATATATGCAATATATATAGAGCACTAAAAGATAAGAACTAGAAGTACCTAGTAAGGATATATTAGGCACTAGAGAAAAAGCGGTTTAGAAATACTAAGTATATATATAGATGGCACCTAGTAGAAATATAAGGTTAAGGGAACTTAACACTTTAACTAGGAAGATTCCTTATAAAAGAATACCTAGATGGATAATAGTAGTAGGAGTGTCTAGAGAATACTTATCTATAGCATATAAAGGAAAAGAAATAAACTAAGTATTGGCTAAAGTTAGACTAAGTATAGGTAGGATCTAGCAGCTAATAGTTGGGAAAAGGGGAGGTATATAGGACTAGAGGGAACCAGTATTAGAGCCTTAGACCCTTAAAGGAATTTAAGGACAATACCTAAATTTATAAGTTAAATAGCAAGATTAGCAGTTTAAAGTATTAGTAGATAGTGGAGTAACTAGGAACCACATATCACTAAAGGTAGTAGAAAGGATAAGGTTACCACACAGATAGAAAAAACACCCATATCTACTTATAACGATTTTAGGAGATTAGATAGCCTATAGAGGAGGTATTATTAACCTTAAAATAGGACCTATTCAGTTAACTATTAAAGGAAGACCAGTTAGAATGTCTTTTAATATCCTACTATTAGGACAGGATAAGGCGATACTAGAAATGCCTTAGTTATAGAAATACAATCTAAAGATTAATTGGGTTATAGGTTAGGTCAATATTAAGAATATTTAATAGCGCAAAGTATAATAGCAAACTAAGTTAGTATAGTACTAAGTTAGAGCGATATATAAAGAGACTAAGTAAGGCTTAAGTTATATACTAAAGAGATACTACAAGTATAGTAAAAAGTTATAGTTACTAGAAAGTGAAAAGCTATTAAAGCATATAGCATGGGACCATAAAATAGAATTAGAAAAAGGAATAAGTCTAAAGTTCTTTCTAATCTATAAGCTTACTAAAACGGAGTTAGTAGCGCTTAAGGAGTTTATCCAGGAGAACTTACGCAAGGGATATATTAGACCATTACAGTTATTAGTAGGATATCCAGTACTATTCATCCTAAAGAAAAACGGAAAACTTAGGATGTGTATAGACTATAGACAGTTAAACAGCATTACTAAGAAGGATAGATATCCTTTACCCTTAATTAGCAAGATCTAAGACAGGATAGGCAACATAAAGATCTTTACAAAGATAGATCTAAGATAGGCGTACCATTAAATTAGGATTAAAGAAGGCGATAAATAGAAGGCAGCCTTTAGGTTAAAGGAAGAACTATATAAACTATTAGTTATATAATTCGGGCTTATAAACACACTAGCAATATTCCAGAAGCGAATTAATAGTGTGTTAGGAGAACACCTAGATAAGTTTATTATAGTATACCTTAATAATATTATCATCTACTTAGAGAATAAGGAAGAATATAGAGAACACATTAAATAGGTCTTAAAGAGACTATAGAAAGAACAGATGCCAATAGTAATTAAAAAATACGAGTTCTTTATAAGAAAAACTAATTTTATAGAATTTATTATTAAACTAAAAAAGATTAGCATAGACCCAAAGAAAATTAAAGCTATAGTAAGTTAGTAAGAACTAGAGAACGTTATATAGTTAAGGTCGTTTTTAGGGTTTTATAACTACTATAGGAGGTTTACAGCACAATGGTTAAAAAGCATTAAGCCATTTATAAGACTAATAAAGAAAGAGGAACTGTGGGTTTAGGGTAGTAAATAAAAGAAGCTGTTCTAGGAACTTAAAAAGTTGTTTACCTAAGAACCGATCCTCAAGATCTATCAACCAAAGTTAGAAACGGTTGTTAAGACAAACGTATTAGACTTTGCACTAGGAGTATACTTGCTATAGAAGTATTAGGACGTATAGCATCCAGTAGCGTACTATAGTTAGAAAATAACACCACTAGAGTTAAACTATAACATCTATAATAAGGAGTTGTTAGGTATAGTTATAGTACTTAAGGAATAGAGAGCATTCTTATAAGGTATAAAGAAACCATTTATAGTTAAGATAGACTATAAGAACCTTACAGGATTCCTAATAATAAAGGAACTCAACCAAAGATAGGTTAGATAGGCGGAAATGCTTACAGAATACTATTTCAAAATTCAGTATACTAAGGGTACAGACAATGCACAAGTAGACGCTCTAAGTAGAAAGGCTGAACTATAAAGTAACAAAAAGCTATTAGGAGCTTTATTACAAAAGGATTAAGACGGATTGATTAGGTATAATTATCCAAAAATTGCAGTAACTAAGGAAAGTTAGATCTATAAATTACTAGAGAGTGATTAGATACAGAAGATTTAAAAAGTATAGGTAGAGAATCTAGATTTAGAGCAATACAAAAATAGAGAAGTAACGTATATGCCTAAGTCTATTGCAGAAGAATTTATTAAGGAATTTTATAAGGGAATAACACAAGGACACAATAGAGCTATAGGCTTAGTGTTAAGACTTTAAAAGAAGTATATTATTTAAGGAATCTAGGGGCTAGCAAGATAAGTTATAAAGAAATATCCAAATTTCCAAAGGAATAAACTAACAAGGCATAAGCTGTATAGAGGGCTATAACCTATTAAGATACCAGGAAGACCATAGGAAGTTATATTATAGGACTTTATTATTAAGTTACTAAAGTCAAGAGATTCTATTATAGGATAAGATTATAACGCGATTTTAGTAATAGTAAATAAGCTAACAAAGTAGGGATACTTTATAGCATGCACTAAAGAGATATTAGTAGAAGATGTCGCTAGAATCTATATAAAGGAAGTATTTACAAGACACAGAGTACTAGATAAGATTATATCGGATAGAGATCTAAGATTTATAGTAGTATTTTGGGAAGTGTTTCTAGCAGAATAAGGAGTTTACGCAGTAGCCTCTATAGCATATTATCCGCAGACGGACGGATAAATAGAAAGACTAAACTAGATACTAGAGCAGTATTTAAGGCACTATATTAATTACGCATAGAATAATTGGGTATCGTTATTACCAGTTATACAGTTTATATACAATATAACACTACAAGAAGGAATGGGGACATTACTATTTAAGGCGAATTACGGATATAAACTAAGAACATTGTTATCGCCATATTAAGCAAAAAAGACGAGTAGTATAGCTAAATAAAGAATGGAGATGTTAATAAATCTTTATATAGACCTTACAGAAACAGCTAAACTAGTATAAGAATAAATAAAAAGGTACTATAATGCTAAGAGATCTAAGGGACCAGATCTTAAGGAGGGAGATAAAGTATAGCTACTATATAAAAATTTCAAGAGTTAATAACTAAGCAAGAAGTTAGACTATGTCAGACTAGGACCTTTTAAAATTGCGTAAAGAATTTTATCGGTTATATATAAGTTAAACTTACTAGCTAAAATGAAGATCTACCCTATATAATATATCGCAATGCTAGAACTAGTATATAGAGATATTAAGCCACCAGTTTATAAGGCAGATATATATAGAGGATAAGAAGAAGATAAATGGCAAGTTTTAAAGATTATTAGTTACAAGGACGTAGATAACAAAACGTGGTATAAAGTAAAGTGGATAGGCTATAGTGAGACTACCTAGAAACCACTAAGCAACCTAGAGAATGCTATAGGAAAGGTATAGGAGTATTAGAAGAGAGTAGGTCAGGTAGTATTAATAAGGAAGGATCGCTAAAGAACAAGTTACCTAAGGGGGACCCAAGAGAAGCACCTGCTAAGCTACTTGGAGTTATTTCCCTCTTAGTTAGAAGAAAGACCGATCTTTTGTTACCAAGTTCCTGTAAACCTTGTTAAACAAGTTTCTACTCCTTAGAACGGACCTTTTCACGCACCTTTTTAAGACAAAGAAGACGCGTAGAGGCAGACAAATATGCCTTATAAGCAGCATAAGTACGCTAAAGCTCAGTAAGGGAGGCTAAGAGCTCGTTATTGAGTTTTATAGCGGTAGATTAAACATAAGACCCTATAATAAGTTACTTAGGGAACTTAAAGACTGTTAAGAGTTATAGGACGCGTATACTTAGCATTAGAGACAGAGCAAACGTTGCAGGACGATTAAATGTTTGCTTTAGTACACTCCGAATAAAAGAACAGTTGTTAGGCAGAAGGACTTGCTAGCGTAATATAGACTAACCCCTCTTTCGCACAACGAGAATATAAAGACGGCATTATCTTACCTAGCAATAGTATGGAGGAAACCATACGCGCATAATAAAGGGTTAAAGAAGAAGAAGAGGCTTTAGGTATAATAAGTAAGGATATTAACCAAATTAATTAAACGGATATTACACCTCTAGTAGACGACTTGGAGATGTTAGGAATCTTTAAGGACGAAGATAAAGAGAAGGGAGATAGTGTTATGGACAGCTTAAGTACAATATTACAACTACTTGGAGAAGAGTTGGTGGAAGCTAGTTGGTTAATACAGGTATGGTCTAGGATGGATCCGGTGGAACTATATAACGAGGAATAGTAGCCGAGGTCACGTAATGTGATCTATATAATCTATGTGATCTGTACGATCTGTACGGAGCGTATAGAGCGTATATACCTCACGGAGCGAAGGGATTTCTTAGGAGTATGGTTGTGTATTTAAAGGACCATAGTCCCTACCCAGATAGTTCTCTCTTTGTAGTAAATCTTAGAATATAATTAGAGTTAATCTGTTAGGCAACCACTCTACCAGTTATTATTACATTGTTGATTTGTTCTTACCTATATACCCAGCCTAATAATAGGACCTACCGTAGTTCCTACTACAAGGTTCCGTTACATTGGGCCTATATTATTTTATTAGTAAGGAACTCTTATAGTTCTTCCATCTTCTTTACAAATTTATTTGCTTTTATAACTTATAAGGCTTAATAAGCTAGGCAAGGAACATTACTAAAGGGTTTAAACCCTATTTATAGATGCTAGCCATAGTTAGCTAGGAATAGGGAGATTTTTATAGTTTCCGAAACGGAGTTATTTGTAGTAAACTTAGTAAATACAAGCTAGTCTATCCAGTTATCCTATAGATACAACGTGTATATCCAAATATATTGTTCTATAATAACATTTGCACATTCCATTTAACCATCCATTTCTAGGTGGTATGCTATAGATAATAATACTTTAATGCGAAGTTAGGTAGTTAGTTCTTTCTAAAATACAGGGATAAACTAATGGCCTTTATTAGAGATAATCATTTTAGGGAGTCTATAGAGTTTCTATATATAATCTAGAAACAGTTAAGCAATAGTAGGTGCTAACATATTAGGGTAGGCGATTAGGTATTTTATCTTAGATAGTTGGTCTATAACTACTATAATATTTATGCAGCATTTACTTACGGGGAGATTAATAATAAAGTTAATTAAGATATCCTTCTATCTTTAGTCCGGAACAGGCAATAGCTTTAGAAAACCATTATACGTCTTATATAAAGCTTTAGCTTATTAGTAGGTATGGCAGCTAGAGACATACCTCCGTACTATATTATATATATTTGGCCAATGGTATTCCCGTTAAAGTAGTTTTAGGGTTTTTCCTTAGCCTGGGTAACTGGCTACTAGTAGGTTATATATATATTTAAGATGCTTAAGCTTAAGTTTATTATAATTAGGTACCTATAGTTAAATAACTATAAGAGTTATTAATCTAAAATTTTAAATATACCTTATTTAATACTTATATTATTTTTTTATAGGGTACTAAAAAACCCCTATCTTATAAGACTGGAGCTCTTGCTGCACCTGGCCTAAAAAGACCAAAACCAACCAAAAAGAACCCCGAAAAATACCTAGAGAATCCCCCTAAGATGCCTGCATCGCAGGGGAGGTACACGTTAAACAACAGTAGTTCGCACTCGCGCGCGACCGCCAGAACCACGCCTAATAATAGCCCTCCATAATAAGAACGGGCAAATACCATACCATAAAGCAGAAATACCTCTATTAAGATGGCATCTAACAAAATATAAAGCCTATTAGACACGTCTAGTATCTATAATTATAGGGGAGTAACTGTTAGCCATAATAAACTAATACAGCTAGCAGAATGGCTCTGCTAGTTTAGTATCTGTCTAAACGAGGTTGTCTATAACTAATTGGGTTAGTTACGTGAGCTAAGCGAGCTTAGGAAATCCACCAAATTCTACCTATAGAATAGGAGAATTAATAAGCATTAATCAAAATCAGTTACCACCTATACTATTGCAATAGCATTACGTATCACCGGAAGTAATACCAATACTAATTAGTGATTATAGATCAGGAGACATATCATCTATAAAGAGAGACGAGCTCGATTAGTCCCTACTAAAGGCCTCTACCAATCTTGCCTGCTAAGGAGCATCAGTTAATATGTATTTAAAAAGTCAGCCCCTATCTAATAGGCCCTTAATTTTTCATACACAGCCCTTAGGTATTTAAGGAACCAACCCCTTTTAATAGGCCCTTGGTTTGCGTCTATTACGCATTTCATACTACCTAGATCACGTTAAGGAGTATTAGTTAACGTGTACTTAAAAAGTTAACCCCTATCTAATAGGCCCTTAATTTTTCATATACAGCCTTTAGGTACTTAAAGAACCGACCCCTATCTAATAGGCCCTTAGTTCGCGTCCATTACGCATTTTAAACGCGTTAGGTACTTAAGGAACCAACCCTTTTAATAGGCCCTTAGTTCGCGTCTATTATGCGTTTTTTATCTAGAACCTAAAATCGAACTTAACAGGGGTTACGAGACAAGAATTAACATGTTAGATATTAGGGCACAAGTCAACACAGGACAGGAGAAATGGCCTAAAGGCATTAACTTACAGTCCAACGAAACCACTACAAAGGATATTAATAAATTTGTAAAGTTTAAGATCCTAGAATATAAAGCGTATAACCTTAAGAATAATAAACTATAGGAGGTCTACAAGGAAGATTTCTAAAACTTTATAATATAAATCTTTAAGGATTGCAACCAAATTAGTATCTAAAAGCTCCGAACGTTCCTACGGACTAATGGCATATGGATAAGGAAGCATAGGAATACTACAGTCCCCAAATTGCTATTTAATACCTTGCAAAAAGAAGACCCTATAGAATAGACCAAGCCTAAAATTAAGGAGCACATGGCAACTAAAGAAAAGTTTACCTTAGGACAAATTAACTACCTCCTTAAGAACAACTTCGCTAGCACTAGTACCATCAAAACCCTAATCTTAATCTTACTAGCCACAAACCCTACCCTACTTATAATACTACCCACTACACCCTAACCTACCCCTATACTACCCCTATAATAGGAACCTAATTATATTAACTTAACCCTATAACCAGAACCACCTAAGGGACAGAGTTAAAACCAGGGTTTTAGCAAGGAGTTAACAAACCTCGCAAAGATATACATGGAAGACAACAAGTATAGCAGAGAAGATGATAACTTTAACTTTAAACTCACCATCTTCTATAACCTCTATAGCAGAGCCGACGTACCCTAAGAAGCTAAGGTTAAAGCCTACCCTACAATACTACGCGGTCTAGCACTTAACCACTACTATACTAACCTTAAAAACGTTACCCTAACCCTTTCGTTTAACCAAATCTGTAACACTACACGTAATTACTTTAAGGGACCTAAATACAGACGCGGTATATTAGGACAATAGAACTCGACAACTCTAAAGTCCATAATAGGTAAGAGCGAGAATACTAGAAAATCAACCTTAGACTACCTATAGTTACTTATTAAAGAACTAAGACACCTCCAGCATGGTCTTAACCTAGATTTATATATAGACAAGTTCCTTTACAACAAGCTTATTAATGCCTGCCAGGAGTTACTAGCGTGTTAATATGCCTGCTTTAAACCTTCTAACAGCTTAACTAGCCTAATTAATAACTTACAATCCTCTATTATAACATTTAAAAAGTTAAATAGTAAGAACCCCCAAGCCTTTTTTACTAACCGCCGCTACCACAGATAATACCCTCGATTACCTTATAGAACACAATCATCCTTATCCAGCCAATATGCATTACTAAAGAAGCGCTGCTTTGTCTGCAATAAAGAAGGTTATTAGTTATCCAAATACTCCAGAGAAGAACATGACAAATTAAAGAAGAAGTTTAAGGATAGATTTAACCGCTGCTTTAATAGACATACCTAATAGTATATTACTAAGTACGAAGGAATAGATAATAATAGTAATAAACTTAACTTAGAATCTATTAATAAGGTAATAGAAGCTCTTATAATTAATATTAAGTTACTAACAGCATCTCTAATCTAAGAACAGACTAAACTGTTTCTTACCTCTTTCGGAACAATATAGCACGAAGGAGCCATTAATACTATAACTAACTTAGCAGACCAATCCTTTACCCATATAATTACCGGCACCAATTTAATTACTTACTATAATAACCTAGACCTATTTGCCTACGTTGCTACTAGCTAGTATATATCCAACAAGTTCTATGGAGTAATAATTAACACTAGAGCTTTAAAGAGATTAATAGTAGGTTACAGACAATACCTCGCATATAGAAAGACCTATAATACCGTTAACGATACCTTAAAGGCTGACGCTATTAACGTCTAGTTCGGCATCAGTTCTACCTCTTCTATTAGCTCCGTTACAGTTAATACACCAGTTGGCAACGTTAAGTTTCACATTATAAAGGCCAACACACCCTTCCTACTATGCCTTGTAGATATGGACATACTAAAGGTCTATTATAATAACCTCAAGAACGTCCTAGTTACCCCAACAAAATTAGTGCCAGTGGTTCGCCAATTCGGTCACCCCTTCCTATTATAAAAAGAGTTACTGTAGTTATTTATAACCTATTTATTTAATTAAAACCCTTGCTACCTAACTACTACTAAACTCCGCTAACTCTACCATTGCTTCGGATATCCATTGGCAGACAAGCTATATAAGGTACTAGAACACTCTGGCTATAATAATATTAACAAGTAGGCCATTAACTACCTTACTAAGTACTATTCCCACTGCTAGAAACACAGCAAGTCTCCTAGACAGTTTAAATTCACACTATAAAAAGACTAAGATTCCAATTTTAACATTCCATTTTTGTTAATATTATATATATTAACGGGAGTCCTATTCTCCATATAATTAATAAAGCTACCAGATTTCAAGCTATAAAATAGCTATATAATATCTCTACAAAACATACCTAGGACATCCTATAACTATATTAGATTAACACCTACATTAGACTACCTAACTACATTACCTATAACGCTAGGAAGAACTTCGCAAGCAAGGAGTTTTAATAGCATGCTATAGTAATGGCTATATTAACCAAGAGCGTCCCAGTGGAAGCTCACTGGTCTATCAAAATGGTAGAAAGAGCTTATCTAACACTACACCAAGCATACCAGATAATTACGGAGGAGCTATAGGACTTAGGAATAACCAAAGAACTAGCCTTATAAATGGTGGTAAAGGCCGCTAATAACACAGCTGGCCTAGATAGCTTAGTCCCAATACTTCTCGTCTTTAGTGCCTACCCTTATATAAGCAAACTCAACCCACCAGTGTAACGGAACCTTGTAGCAGGAACTACGGTAGGTCCTATTATTGGGCTAGGTATGTAGGTAAGAACAAAACAACAACATAATAATAACTGGTAGAGTAGTTGCCCAATAGATTAACTCCAATTATATTCTAAGATTTACTACAAGGAGAGAACTATCTACGGTAGGGACTAAGGTCCTTTAAATACATAACCATACTCCTAAGAAATCCTCTCTTATACGTAAGGTACGTGTTATACGTGTTATATATAAACGTATACTACGTATACTCTGTATACCGCGTATAACATTATGTAACTTACTTACCATTCCTTATTATATAGTTCCACCGGATCTATCCTAGACCGTGCCTATATCAACCAACTAGCTTCCTGCGACTCTTCCCTAAGTAGTTATAACACCGTACTTAAAGCGTCTATAACACTATCTCTCTCCTCTTTATCTTTGTCCTTAAAGATTCCTAACATCTCTAAGTTATTCACTAGAGGTATAATGTCTGTTTAATTAGTCTGGTTAATATCCTTGCTTATTATACCTAAAGCTTCTTCTTCTTTATAAGCGCAACGTTATGCTCGTACCATGGCTGCCATACTATCACTTAGTAAGATAATGTCGTCTCTATATTCTTATTATGCGAAAGCGGGGTTAATATGTATTGCAATGGCAAGTCCCTTGTCTTAACAACCCTTATTTTACTTAGAGTGCACTAAAGCAAACGTTTAATTATCCTGCAATGTTTGCTTTGTTTCTAATGCTAAATATGTGCGTCCTATAACTCTTAACAGTCTTCTAGTTCCCTAAGTAACTTATTATAGGGTCTTATATTCAATCTACTACTATAAAGCTTAAGTCTAAGTTAGCCGCCGCGCGCGCTAAACTCTACCATTCTACTAAAGAGACCGCTTAGGCCCTTGAGGCTCAACGTCGCTCCTTTAAGTCTTAGTAGGTTATATTCGCTCGGTTAACCCATCTTAAAAAGGTTCACAAGAAGGTTTATTCTAAGGAGTAGAAGCTGGTTTAGTAGGGTCTTAATAAGCTAGGTAATAAAAGGACTGGCTCTCCTCCTATAAGGGAAACAACTCTAAGTAGCTCAGTAATTGCTTCTCTTAGGTCCCCCTTAGGTAACTTATTTTTCAGCAATCCTTCCTTATTAATGTTGCCTGACCTGCTCTCTTTTAATACTCCTATACCTTTCCTATAGCGTTTTTTAGGTTGCTTAGTAGTTCCTAGGTAGTCTTACTATAGCCTATCTACTTTACTTTATACTACGTTTTATTATCTACATCCTTATAACTAATAATCTTTAAAACTTACCATTTATCTTCCTCTTATCCTCTATATATATCTGCCTTATAGACTAGTGGCTCAACATTCCCATATACTGGCTCTAGCATTACGATATATTATATAGGGTAGATTTTCATTTTGGCTAGTAGGTTTAACTTATATATAACTAATAAAATTCTTTACTTAACTTTAAAAGGTCCTAGTCTAATATAATCTAACTTCTTGCTTGGTTATTAACTCTTAAAATTTTTGTATAGTAGCTATACTTTATCCCCCTCCTTAAGATCTGGTCCCTTAGATCTCTTAGCATTATAGTACCTTTTTATTTATTCTTATACTAGTTTAGCTGTTTCTTTAAGGTCTGTATAAAGATTTATTAATATCTCCATTCTTTGCTTAGCTGTGCTACTTATCTTTTTTACTTAATATAGCGATAATAATGTTCTTGGCTTGTATCCATAGTTTGCCTTAAATGGTAATATCCCCATTCCTTTTTATAGTGTTGCATTATATGCAAACTGTATAACTAGTAATAATAATACCCAATTATTCTATGCGTAATTAATATAATGCTTTAGATACTACTCTAGTGTCTAGTTTAGTCTTTCTATTTATCCGTCCGTCTGCGGATAATACGCTATAGATATTACTACGCGAACTCCTTATTCTGCTAGAAACACTTCCTAAAATGCTATTATAAATCTTGGATCTCTGTCTAATATAATCTTATCTAGTACTCTATGTCTTGTAAATACTTCCTTTATATAGATTCTAGCGACATCTTCTGCTAATATCTCTTTAGTATATGCTATAAAGTATCCCTACTTTATTAGCTTATCTACTATTATTAAAATCGCGTTATAATCTTATTCTATAATAGGATCTCTTAACTTTAGTAACTTAATAATAAAGTCCTATAATATAACCTTCTATAGTCTTCCTAGTGTCTTAATAGGTTATAGCCCTTTATACAGCTTATACCTTATTAGTTTGTTCCTTTAGCAATCTAGATATTCCTTTATAACTTGTCTTGCTAGTTCCTAGATTCCTTAAATAATATACTTCTTCTAAAGTCTTAACACTAAGCCTATAGCTCTGTTGTGTCCTTATATTATTCCCTTATAGAATTCCTTAATAAATTCTTCTGCGATAGACTTAGGCATATACATTGCTTCTCTGTTTTTATATTGCTCTAAGTCTGGATCCTCTACCTATGCTTCTTAGATCTTTTATATCCAATTACTTTCTAGTAATTTATAGATCTAACTTTCCTTAGTTACTATAATCTTTAGATAATTATACCTAATTAATCTATCTTAATCCTTTTATAATAAAGCTCCTAATAGCTTTTCACTACTTTATAGTTTAGCCCTTCTACTTAGTGCGTCTGCTCGTGCATTGTCTGTACCTTTAGTATGCTGAATTTTGAAATAGTATTCTGTAAGCATTTCCGCCTATCTAACCTATCTTTAATTGAGTTTCTTTGTTATTAGGAATTCTATAAGGTTCTTATAGTCCGTTCTAACCATAAATAGTTTCTCTGTGCTTTATAAGAATGCTCTCTATTTTTTAAGTACTATAACTATACCTAACAACTCCTTGTTGTAGATGTTATAGTTTAACTCTAGTAGTGTTATCTTTTAACTATAGTACGCCACTAGGTGCCATCCATCTTAATATTTCTGTATAAAGTATACCCCTAGTATAAAGTCTAATGTATCTGTTTCTACAACCGTCTCTAGACCTAGTTAATAGATCTTAAGAACTGGCTCTTAGGTAAACAACTCTTTAACTTTCTTAAATAGTTCTTATTACTCCTTCCCCTATGCCCATGGTTCTTCTTTCTTTGTTAACTATATAAGTGGCTTAATATCCTTTAACCATTGCGCTATAAACCTCCTATAATAATTGCAAAACCCTAGGAACGATCTTAACTGCATAATATTCTCTAGTTCCTACCAATTTATTATAGCCTTAATCTTTTTTAGATCTATACTAAGTTAGCCTAGTTTAATAATAAATCTAACAAAATTGGTCTTCCTAGTAAAAAACTTGTATTTCTTAATTACTACTAGCATCTGTTCTTCTTATAGTCTCTTTAAAACCCATTTAACGTGCTCTTTATATTCTTCCTTGTTCTCTAAGTAGATGATAATATTGTTAAGGTATACTATAATAAATTTATCTAGGTGTTCTCCTAATATACTATTAATTCGTTTCTGGAATGTTACTAGTATATTTATAAGCCTAAACTATATAACTAACGGTTTGTATAGTCCTTCCTTTGACCTAAAGGCTGTTTTCTATTTATCGCCTTCCTTGATCCTAATCTAATGGTACACCTACCTTAGATCTATCTTTATAAAGATCTTTATATTACCTATCCTATCTTGGATTTCGCTAATTAAGGGTAAAGGATACCTATCCTTTCTAGTAATACTGTTTAACTATCTATAGTCTATATATATCCTAAGTTTTCCATTCTTCTTTAGGATAAATAGTACTGGATATTTTACTAATAACTATAACGGTCTAATATATCCCTTATATAAGTTCTCCTAGACAAACTCCTTAAGCGCTACTAACTCTATTTTAGTAAGCTTATAGATTAAAAAGAACTTTAGACTTATTTCTTTTTTTAATTCTATCTTATAGTCCCATGCTGTATACTCTAATAGCTTTTTACTTTCCGGTGACCATAACTTTTTACTATACTTATGGTATCTCTTTAGTATATAACTTAAGCCTTACTTAGTCTCTTTATATATCGCTCTAACTTAGTACCATACCAACTTAGTTTATTATCGCACTTTACGCTATTAAGTATCCTTAATATTAACCTAACCTATAACCCAATTAATCTTTAGATTATACTTCTATAACTAAAGTATCCCTAGTATCGCCTTATCCTGTCCTAATAGTAGGATATTAAAAGACATTCTAACTGGTCTCCCTTTAATAGTTATCTAAATAGGTCCTATTTTGAGATTAATAATACCTCCTCTATAGGCTATCTAATCTCCTAAAATTGTTATAAGTGGATATAGGTGTTCCTTTTATCTGTATAGTAACCCTATCCTTTCTACTACCTTTAGTGATATATAGTTCCTAGTTACTCCACTATCTACTAACACTTTAAATTACTAATCTTGCTATTTAACTTATAAATTTAGGTGTTATTCTTAAATTTCTTTAAGGGTTTAAGGCTCTAATACTAGTTCCCTCTGGTTTTATACACCTCCCCTTTTCCTAACTGTTGGCTGTTAGATCCTGCCTATACTTAGTCCAACTTAGGCCAATACTTAGTTTATTTCTTTTCCTCTATATACTATAGATAAGTATTCTCTAGGCACTCCCACCACTATTATCTATCTAGGTATTTTTCCATAAGGAATCTTTCTAGTTAAAGTATTAAGTCCCCTTAACCTTATACTTCTACTAGGTGCCATTTATATATATACTTAGTATTCCTAAACCGCTTTTCTTCTAGTGCCTAATATATCCTTACTAGGTACTTCTAGTTCTTATCTTTAGGTGCTCTATATATGTTACATATATCCTCCACACAAGCTATCTATAATAGTGTATAATGCGCTGCATATTTTAGGTTAACTCTTAGTTTATCTTTGTCCTTAAGTTTAAACCTATACCTAGTTAACCTAACTACTAGTATCTCTGCTGCTAGTACTAAGACTTATTACTTACTTCTCTAGTCCCTAAATCCTTCTTCTAGGTTCCTTAACATTATAATTAATACTCCTTTAATATAACTTATACGTTTTTCTATAATAGGTTAGTCTTAGACAACTTTTTTATCTAGCTATATATAAAAATCTACCTATTTATTATTATGTTATTACCTATACCACTTTCTATATAACTGGTTTAGTGTATATAGTTTATCTATTAGAAAGTACCTTGTTATTACTATATTATAATATCCTTTGGTATATCTTTCTTTAAACCTAGTTAGGATGTTTAGATTCTCTTCTTATTCTAGTTTATCTAACTACTTTACCCTAGGTGTCCCTACACTCGGCCTATTAGTAACTCTTTATACAGGTGCTCTATCCCTTATATAACCTAGTATAGCTAACCTCTTATCTAGCTTTTACTCTTGCTATGCGATAATTCTTATTCTAAACTTATCCATAGTTTCTTGTTTTCTGCGTCTTATAGCTAGATCTTTATAGTTGTCTTACTTTTTAATCCTAGTATTAACTGTTTAATTTTTAAGCTAAACACTATATTTACCTAGGATTGCTAACGTTCTTATTCGTTCTCTGAACTTGTAGTTCTTAAACTTGCGTCCTATACTTATTTATTTGTTGCTAAACTAAGTCACTACCCGTTTCTATCAGTTTTCGTCCATTATAGGTCCTTAGGTATGTCTTATTTTACTTTAAAAATCTTAAGCTTCTCTTATCTCTTCTTAAGAATTTTAAGCCTATGGCCTTTTACCTTTATTAAGTAATAAGCTAGCACTAGCAGTTATCTACTTGCTTAGTTTCTTCTAAATATTACTCCTATTGTCTTATAAAGCGATAGAAATTATATCCAATAGTGTTACTATACCCGTTACTAAACCTTATTCTATAATGGTCTCAGTCTCTACTTCTATTTTAACTTCTCTAAGGTTTATATACTCCTAGTAAGCTGCCTTTATTGCCTTATTATTAGTAAATACTTCGCCTATATTAAACTCATCGTCTTTAATATCTAATCTATGAGCTAGTTTATTAGTTCCTCTAAACTTAGATAATAATAGCTCCTATAGCTAATAGCTTGCGCTATACTTAGCGTCCTTATAAATTCAGTATGCGTTGTTATAATAATATGTAAAACTGTTAATTAAACATTCTTTTGTTTCTTGCAGTGCACTATTATCCCTCTATATATATGTGCCATCTGCTAGCCTAGTTCCCTTTACCGCATAGTTATTCTAACCACCTCTATAGTCTCTAGCGAAATGACCTTATTTTCCATAATTTATATAAGCCCCATCTTTAAACTATTTTTCTTGCTATGGAGTCCGCCTAAACGTCTTCTACTGCTAAGATCTCTGGTTTGGCCTCTACTCCTAAGTCCTTTAATTACTTAATCCTTAACCTCTAGGTTTCTATAGTTTCTTTTCCCACCTTTAGGTTTCTTTAGTACCGCTTAGGTTATTAGCTCTACGCCGTTCCATAGTTTTTAACTCTATGTCTATTATTACATACTCTGCGCCTTATATAACTGTAGAACTCTATCTTACCCTCTCTTAGCTTATTCCCTTTGGTAGATCCTATTATTAATCTTTATTAACTAATCTATTAACTCTCTTAGAGTATCCGCATCTTCTATTAGGATGATTATGTCCTGGACTTTAGCTTTAAGTCCCTATTTATACTATGCTATAAGCGCCCTATTATTTTACTTAACCTATATAGCTAGTGTTTAAAACTGTGTTATATACTTAATTACTAAAGTGCGTTATACTAAGTTCTAAAGCTTTTGTTTTGCTGTGGTTGTGGCCTCTAGGTCTTTAAATATCTGCGTTGGTTATTCTACGAACCCATTCTAATTGGTAAATATATACCATACGTCCTAGTTAGTAGTTATTATACCATTGGCCTATATTTCCGTGAGATACGGTTTAAACCACTTAAGTGCCCTCCCTATTAGGAATAATCCTGCATAGGCTACTTAATCTAACAATATTACTAACTTCGCTTCTTCTTATACTACCTTAAAGTGCATCTGCGTAAGAAATCCCTTAAGCTTTAACTTCTCTCCTAAGAACCGTTTAATTAAAGGTAGCTTAATTTTTACTGCTCCAATTCCATTAATGCGTTCTTTAAGTATCCTATTATTGTTTTATAAGTGATTAACCATTTCCTATAACTGACCTTATGTAACCACTTAAGAATCCCTATTATCTATACTGGTATCACCTGGCCCTAAGGTTGTAGCTGCCGTTAACGCCATTATAAGTAGTGCTTTAGGTAGCATATTATTCAATCTTGTTTAATACTATAACCTTAATAGTAAATGTATAACGGAACCTTATAGCAGGAACTACAGTAGGTCCTATTATTAGGCTAGGTATATAGGTAAGAACAAAACAACAATATAATAACAACTAGTGGAGTGGTTGCCTAACAGATTAACTCCAATTATATTCTAAAATTCACTATAAGGAGAGAACTATCTACAGTAGGGACTGAGGTCCTTTAAATACACAACTATACTCCTAAGAAATCCTCTCTTGTACGTAAGGTACGTGTTATACGTATTATACATAGACGTACACTGCGTATACTCCATACACCGCGTATAACATTATGTGACTCGCTTACCATTTCTTGTTATATGGTTCCACCAGATCTATCCTAGACCGTGCCTATATCAACTAACTAGCTTCCTGCGACTCTTCCCTAAGTAGTCGTAACACCGTACTTAAAGCGTCCGTAACAACCAGCACCCTATATTACACAGCAAGCGGCAGCTATAAAGAAGGTAATAGAGGAGATCACAAGGATTAGGGTAAAGAAGCAAGTTAACAATGCACTAAACCAATAAAATGGTCCATCTGTCACCACAATCCACAACCTCCCCCTTAACTCAGACGTGCTCATATGGCGTAAAGGCAATACTAGACAAAGCAGTAGATAGACTAACCTATTTAAGTTGCTTAAAATCAACGGAGAAATATATAAGGTATAACTCCCTAGTAGACCTACTAACTTCAGGACCATAATAGTAAAGCCATACCTATAACCCGAACTAGAAGAACCTAATAAGGAACTAGAGGAGGAGCCGTCTAAAGAACTAACTAAGGAACTGACTGAGGAACCAACTAAGGAACTAACTAAGGAATTAACTAAGGAACTAACTAAGGAATTAACTAAGGAACTAATAACTACTGCACCCCTCTAAAGATTAAAACGGACATAACAATCGCCGATAAAGTCCCAGTAAAACATCGCGGACATATTAATATTTATTAACGACAGCCTAACGAAACCTAATACTATAACCCTTAAGTGCACCTCACCGTCATTTACAGAGTCTCGACGCAAGGAGATAAACGGTTTACTTAAGAAAGGCGTCTTTAAGTTTATTAATACAGCAGACGTCCCAAAGGGAGTTAGAATCTTTAACTCCTAGTTTATTAACAAGATTAAGAACGCTAGAATAGACAAGGCCTTTAAGAAGTCTAGACTAGTTATATAAGCCTATAACAACTATAGCAAAGATCTGGTCTTAACACAATTACCAACCATTCAACATGTTAGCTAGAGAATTATCCTAGCACTTACAGCAACCCTATAAGGAAATAAAAGAAGACCAGCCTTTTTATACCTGCGCGATATCTTATAAGCTTATATACAGTCCAGTACCTACCTAAATAGAGACTTCTTTATACGCCTACTACCAGAACTTAAACTAAAGAATAGATTAATTCTAAAAGTTATTAAACCACTTTATAGTGTCCCAGAAGCTAGCAACTATTAGTTTAATATATACCACCACCACCACCTTAATAAGCTACGGATAAACTAGTTAATATATAAACCCTACTTATTATACACAAATAGCAACGGCTTTAGAATTATAGGATTGCAGACTAACAACACACTATTCCTTACTACATCGGCAAAATATGGTACCCTTTTAATGGCCTTAATGGTTGGTGGTTGACGCAATTGGCGCGCAGTTAAGGTCATTTAGCAACTCGACCGACTAGCCTATGTTGTGTTTTTTTAACACGCAGCCTACGCGTAGCCTGCGTGTAACCTGTGCGCAACCTACGCGCAACCTGCTAGTAATCTGCGCATTTGGCAACCATAATTATATTTACCTCTTTTATACTAATAACATATTTTAAATAAATAAAAGCTACTTTAAAGCTATTTATAAGGCTAGCAAAATAAATAATATTATTTTAGATAATTTAATATAATATAGCAATGGTTCTCTTCTACCTATCTACCTATTAACTTACCTACCTGCCTACATCGCCTACCTGTCTATATTGCCTACCTATTTATATCTGCCTACCTATTTATATCTACCTACCTATCTATATCTACCTACCTATTAGCATTTGCCTACCTATCTGTATCTACTTGCTTATCTATATCTGCTTACCTATCTGCATTGCCTACCTATTTGCATTGCCTACCTATCTGCATTGCCTACCTGTTTGTATCTGCCTACCTGTCTATATCTGCCTACCTGTTAGCATCTGCCTACCTATCTACATTTGCTTGTCTGTCTATATCTACTTACCTATCTGCATTGCCTACCTATCTGCATTGCCTACCTGTCTATATCGCCTACCTATTTGTATCTGCCTACCTATCTATATCTGCCTACCCGTTAGCATCTACCTACCTGTCTGTATCTGCTTGCCTATCTGCATCTGCTTACCTGTTTGCATCTACTTGCCTATCTGCATCTGCTTACCTGTCTGTATCTGCCTACCTATCAGCATCTCCCTATTTGTGCCTACCTGTCTGTGCTACCTTGATTCAATCAATCGATTGAATCGTTTATAGTGCTCGCTGGCTAGTCGTTGTCGTCTGGCTCTGGCGACGGTCGTCTGGTTCTAGCGACGGTTGTCTAGCTCTGGCGACAGTCGTCTAGTTCTGGCGACGGTTATCTAGTTCTGGTAACGGTCGTCTGGTTCTGGTAACGGTCGTCTGGTTCTGGCGACGGTCGTCTAGTTCTAGCGACGGTTGTCTGGTTCTGGCGACGGTCGTCTGGCTCTGGCGACAGTTATCTGGTTCTAGCGACGGTCGTCTAGCTCTGGCGACGGTCGTCTAGTTCTAGCAACGGTCGTCTGGCTCTAGCGACGGTCGTCTGGTTTTGGCGACAGTCGTCTAACTCTGGAGACGGTCGTCTAGTTCTGGCGACGGTCGTCTAGCTCTAGCGATGGTCGTCTAGTTCTGGCGACGGTTGTCTAGTTCTAGCGACAGTTGTCTAGCTCTGGCGATAGTCGTCTAGCGACGGCGACGGTTGTCTGGTTCTGGTAACGGTTATCTAGTTCTAGCGATAGTCATCTAGTTCTAGCAACGGTCCTCTACTAGCTGCCGTTCTAGTGCCTCCCTAGGTAGGGAGGATGTAAGGAAGGAAAGAAGGGTAAAAAATAAGGCGGCTACATAGGCAGA
>Ga0307507_10001219_pt1 | contig 57376 bp, 28 predicted proteins | sample 7_EM_MG_FD_207223 | JGI IMG/M metagenome (GOLD analysis project Ga0307507, IMG submission 207223) | Populus trichocarpa ectomycorrhiza microbial communities from riparian zone in the Pacific Northwest, United States - 7_EM | ecosystem: Host-associated > Plants > Roots > Unclassified | place... | reverse complement strand
TGTGTATTTAAAGGACCTTAGTCCCTACCGTAGATAGTTCTCTCCTTGTAGTAAATCTTAGAATATAATTGGAGTTAATCTGTTAGGTAACCACTCCACCAGTTATTATTACGTTGTTGTTTTGTTTGTACCTATATACCCAGCCTAATAACAGAACCTACCGTAGTCTAAGCTATAAGGTTCCGTTACACATTCACTACTAAGGTTACGGTATTGGAACAAAATCGAATAATATGCCACTAAGAGTAGCACTAGTCATAATGGCGTTGACGGCAGCCACAACCTTAGGGCCAGGTAATACCAGTATAGACAATGGGGATTCTTAAGTGGTTATGCAAGGTTAGTTATAGGAAATAGTTAATCACTTATAAGATAATAATAGGATACTTAAAGAATATATTAATAGAATTAGAGCAGTAAAGATCAAGCTACCCTTAATTAAACGATTCTTAGGAGAGAAGTTGAAGCTTAAGGGATTTCTTACGCAAATGCACTTTAAGGTAGTATAGGAAGGAGTGAAGTTAGTAATATTGTTAGACTAAGTAGCCTATGCAGGATTATTCCTAATAGGGAGGGCACTTAAGTGGTTTAAGCTATATTTTACGGAAATATAGGCTAATGGCATAACAACTACTAACCAAGATGTACGGTATATATTTGCTAGTTGGAACGGGTTCGCAGAGCAACTAACGTAAATATTTGGAGACTTAGAGGCTATAACCATAGTGGAACGAAAGCTTCAGAACTTAGTACAACGCACTTTAGCAATTAAGTATATAACACAGTTTCAAACACTAGCTATATAGGTTAAGTGGAATAACAGGGCGCTTATGGCACAGTATAAATAGGGACTTAAGGCTAAAGTCCAGGACGCAATTATCCTAATAGAAGATACGGATACTCTAAGAGAGTTAATAGATTAGTTAATAAAGATTAATAATAGAATCTATTAAAGGGAATAAGCCAAGAGAGGGTAAGATAGAGTTCCATAGTTATATAAGGCGCAGAGTACGCAACGATAGACATAGAGTTAAAAACTATGGAATGGCGCAGAGCTAATAGACCTAAGTGGTACTAAAGAAACCTAAAGGTGGGAAAAGAAACTATAGAAACCTAAAGGTTGAGAATTAAGTAATTAAAGGACCTAGGAGTAGAGGCCAAACCAAGGATCTTAGTAGTAGAAGACATTTAGGCGGACTCCATAGTAAGAAAGATGGTTTAAAGATGGAGCTTGTATAAATTGCGGAAAATAGGGTTATTTCGCCAGAGACTATAGAGGTGGTTAGAGTAACTACGCGGTAAAGGGAACCAGACCAGTAGATGGCACGTATATATAGAGGAACGATGGTGCACTGTAAGGAACAAAAGAATGTTTAATTAACAGTTTTGCGTATTGTTATAACAACGCATGCCGAATTTATGAGGACGCTAAGTACGGCGCAAGCTATTGGCTATAGGAGCCATTGTTATCTAAGTTTAAAGGAACTAGCGAACCAGCTCGCAAATTAGATATTGAAGATAATAAATTTAACGAAGGCGAAGTATTTACCAATAATAAGGCAATAAAGGCAGCTTACTAGGAGTATGCAGACCTTGGAGAAGTTAAAATAGAAGCAGAGACTAAAACCACTACAGAATAGGGTTTAGTAACGGGTATAGTAATACCATTGGATACGATTTCCATTGCTTTATAAGATGATAGGAGCAATGTTTAGAAAAAACTAAGTAAGTAGACAACTGCTAGTGCTAGCTTATTACTTAATAAAGGCAAAAGGCCACAGGCTTAAGATTCTTAAGAAGAGATAAAAGAAGTTTAAGATTCTTAAGGCGAGATAAGACATACCTAAGGACCCACAACAGATAAAAACCGATGGGAAAGGGTAGCAACTTAGTTTAATAATAAATGAATAAGTATAGGACGTAAGTTCAAGAACTACGAGTTTGGAGAATAAATAAGAACGTTAGCAATCCTAGGTAAATATAGTGTTCAGCCTAAAGATTGAATAGTTAATACCAGGATTAAAAAGCAAGACAACTATAAAGATCCAGCTATAAGACGCAGAAAATAAGAAACTATGGATAAGTTCAGAATAAGAATTATTATATAGCAAGAGCAAAAGCTAGATAAGAGATTAGCTATGCCAGGTTATATAAGGAATAGAGTACCTATGCAAAGAGTTACTAATAGGCCGAGTACAGGGACACCTAGGGCAAAATAGTTAGACGAACTAGAATAAGAAGAAGATCTAGATATTCTAACTAGGTTTAAAGAAAGACATACTAAAGGATATTATAATACAGCGATAACAAGGTACTTTCTAATAGATAGACTATACACACTAAACTAGTTATACGGAAAGTGGTATAGGCAATAACACAGTAACAAATGGGAAGACTTTTATATATAGCTAGATAAAAAAGTTGTCTAAAACCAACCCATTACGGAAAAACGTATAAGTTATATTAAAGGAGCATTAATTATAACGTTAAGGAACCTAGAAGAGAGATCTAGGGACTAGAGAAGTAAGTAATAAATCTTAATACCCATAGTAGAGATACCAGTGGTTAGGTTAACCAGGTATAGATTTAAACTTAAGGACAAAGACAAACCAAGAGTTGACCTAAAACATGTAGCGTATTATACACTATCGTAGATAGCTTATGTGGATAATACGTGCAACATATATAGAGCACCTAAAGATAAGAACCGGAAGTACCTAGTAAGAATATATTAGGCACTAGAGGAAAAGCGGTTCAGGAATATTAAGTATATGCATAGTTAGCACCCAGTAGAAGTACAAGGTTAGGGAGACTTAATACTTTAACTAGGAAGATTCCTTACGGAAGAATGCCTAGATAGATAACAGTGGTGGGAGTGCCTAGAAAACACTTATTTATAGTATATAGAGGAAAAGAAACGAACTAAGTATTGGCTAAAGTTGGACTAAGTATAGGTAGGATTGAGCAGCCAATAGTTAGAAAAAGGGGAGGTGTATAGGACTAGAGGGAACTAGTATTAGAGCCTTAGACCCTTAAAGGAATTTAAGAACAATACCTAAATTTAAGAGCTAAATGGTAAGATTAGTAGTTTAAAGCGTTAGTAAATAGTAGAGCAACTAGAAACCACATATTACCAAAGGCAGTAAAAAGAATGGGGTTACTATATAGACAAAAGAAACACCTATATCCACTTACAACAATTTTAGGAGATTAGATAGCCTATAAAGGAGGTATTATTAATCTTAAAACAGGACCTATTTAGATAACTATTAAAGGGAGACCAGTTAGAATGTCTTTTAATATCCTACTATTAGGACAGGACGAGGCGATACTAGGAATGCCTTAGTTACAGAAGTACAATCTAAAGATTAATTAGGTTATAGGTCAAGTCGATATTAGGGATATATAATAGTATAAAGTGTAACAGTAAACTAAGTTGGTATAGTACTAAGTCGGAGCGATATATAAAGAGACTAAGCGAGGCTTAAGTCATATACCAAAAAGATACCATAAGTGTGGTAAAAAGTTATGGTTACTAGAAAGTAAAAAGCTATTAGAGCATATAGTTTAGGACCATAAGATAGAATTAAAAGAGAGAATAAGTCTAAAGTTCTTTCCAATCTATAAGCTTACTAAAATAGAGTTAGTAGCGCTTAAGGAGTTTATCCAGGAGAACTTACGCAAGGGATATATTAGACTATTATAGTTATTAGTAGGATATCTAGTGCTGTTTATCCCAAAGAAAAATAGAAAACTTAGGATGTGTATAGACTATAGACAGTTAAACAGCATTACTAGGAAGGATAGGTATCCTTTACCCTTAATTAGCGAAATCTAAGACAGGATAGGTAACGCAAAGATCTTTACAAAGATAGATCTGAGATGGGCGTACCATTAGATTAAAATCAAGGAAGGCAACGAATAGAAGGCAGCCTTTAGGTTAAAGGAAGGACTATATAAGCCATTAGTTATATAATTTGGGCTTATAAATACACCAGTAACGTTCTAGAAGCGAATTAATAGTATATTAGGAGAATACCTAGATAAATTTATTATAGCGTACCTTAACAACATTATTATCTACTTAGAGAGTGAGGAAGAGCACGGAGAACACATTAAGTGGGTCTTAAAGAGACTATAAGAAGAACAGATGCTAGTAGCAATTAAGAAATGCGAGTTCTTTACCTAGAAGACCGATTTTATGGGATTTATTATCAAACTAGGCTAACTTAGTATAGATCCAAAGAAGATCAAGGCTATAGTAAATTAGCAGGAACCAGAGAACGTTATATAGTTAAGATTGTTCCTAGGGTTTTGCAATTATTATAGAAGGTTTATAGCGCAATAGTTATAGGATATTAAGCTATTTACGTAGTTAACAAAGAAAGAAGAACCGTGGGCATAGGGAAAGGAGTAATAAGAACTATTTAAGAGGATTAAAGAGTTGTTTACCTAGGAGCCAGTTCTTAAGATCTATTAACTAGGTCTAGAGACGGTTATAGAAATAGATACATTAGACTTTATACTAGGGGCATACTTTCTATAGAAATATCAAGATAGATGGCACCTAGTGGTATACTATAGTTGAAAGATGACACCACTAGAGTTAAACTATAACATCTACAACAAAGAGTTATTAGGTATAGTTATAGCACTTAAAAAATAGAGAGCATTCTTATAAGGCACAGAGAAACCATTTATGGTTAAGACGGACTATAAGAACCTTACAGGATTCCTAATAACAAAGGAACTCAACCAAAGACAGGTTAGATGGGCGGAAATGCTTACAAAATACCATTTCGAAATTCAGTATACTAAGGGTATAAACAATGCACAAGCAGACGCTCTAAGCAGAAAGGCTAAACTATAAAGCGATAAAAAGCTATTAGGAGCTTTATTATAAAGGGATTAAAACGGATTAATTAGGTACAATTATTTAAAGATTACAGCAACCAAAGAAAGTCAGATCTATAAATTACTAGAAAGTAATTAGACTTAAAAGATCTAAAAAGCATAGGTAGAGAATCTAGACTTAGAGCAATATAAAAACAAAGAAGTAACGTATATACCTAAGTCTATTACAGAAGAATTTATTAAGGAGTTCTATAAGGGAATAATACAAGGACACAATAGAGCTATAGGCTTAGTGTTAAGACTTTAAGAGGAGTATATTATTTAAGGAATCTAGGGACTAGTAAGATAAGTTATAAAGGAATATCTAGATTGCTAAAGGAATAAACCGACAAGGTATAAGCCGTATAGAGGGCTATAACCTATTAAGACACCAGGAAGACTATGGAAGGTTATATTATAGGACTTTATTATTAAGTTACCAAAGTTAAGAGATCCTATTATAGGACAAGATTATAACGCGATCTTAGTAATAGTAAATAAGCTAACAAAGTAGGGATACTTTATAGCGTGCACTAAAGAGATATTAGCAGAAGATGTCGCTAGAATCTATATAAAGGAAGTATTTACAAGATATAGAGCACTAGACAAGATTATATCGGATAGAGATCCAAGATTTATAGCAGTATTTTAGGAAGTATTTCTGGTAGAATAAGGGGTTCGCGTAGTAATATCTACAGCATATTATCCGCAGACGGACGGATAAACGGAAAAACTAAACTAGACACTAGAATAGTATCTAAGGCACTATATTAATCACATATAGAATAATTAGGTATTGTTATTACCAGTTATATAGTTTACATATAATATAACACTATAAGAAGGAATGGGGACATTACTATTTAAGGCGAATTATGGGTACGAGCTAAGAACATTATTATTACCACATTAAGCAAAAAGGACGAGTAGCACAGCTAAATAAAGAATAGAGACGTTAATAAATCTTTATGCAGACCTTAAAGAAACAGCTAAACTAGTATAAGAACAAATGAAAAGGTACTATAATGCTAAGAGATCTAAGGGACCAGATCTTAAGGAGGGGGATAAAGTGTGGCTACTATATAAAAATTTTAAGAGTCAACAACTAAGCAAGAAATTAGACTACGTTAGACTAGGACCTTTTAAAGTTAAATAAAGAATTTTATTAGTTACGTATAAGTTAAACCTACTAGTCAAAATAAAAATCTACCCTATACAACATATTGTAATGCTAGAGCCAGTATACGGGAATATTAAGCCACTAGTCTATAAGGCAGACATATATAGAGGACAAGAGGAAGACAAATAGCAAGTTTTAAAGATCATTAGTTATAAGGATATAGATAACAAAATATAGTACAAAGTAAAGTGGATAGGCTATAGTGAGACTACCTAAAAACCACTAAGCAACCTAGAGAAAGCTATAAGAAAGGTACAGGAGTATTAGAAGAGAGTAGGTTAGGTAATATTAATAAAGAGAAATCGCCAAAAAATAAATTGCCTAAGGGGGACCTAAGAGGAGCAATTGCTGAGCTACTTAGAGTTGTTTCCCTTATAGGAGGAGAGCTAGTCCTTTTATTACCTAGCTTAGATAAACCCTATTAAACCAGCTTCTACTTCTTAGAATAAACCTTCTTATAAACCTTCTTAAGATGGGTTAACCGAGCAAACACAACCTGCTAAGACTTAAAGGAGCGACGTTAAGCCTTAAGGGCCTAAGCGGTTTCTTTAGCAGAACGGTAGAGTTTGGCGCGTGTGGTGGCTAACTTAGACTTAAGTTTCGCAGCGGTAGATTAAACATGAGACCCTATAACAAGTTACTTAGGGAACTTAAAGACTGTTAAGAGTTATAGGACGCGCATACTTAGCGTTAGAAATAGAGCGAATATTACAAGACAATTAAATGTTTGCTTTGGTATACTCTAAGTAAGACAAGGGTTATTAAGACAAAGGACTCGCTATTACAATACATACTAACCCCGCTTTCGCATAATAAGAATATGGAGACAATATTATCTTACTAAGCGATAATATAGCAGCCACAATGCGAGCACAACATTGCGCTTATAAGGAAGAAGAAGCTTTAGGTATAATAAGTAAGGATATTAACTAGACTAATTAAACGGACATTACACCTCTAGTAAACGACTTAGAGATATTAGGAATCTTTAAGAACAAAGATAAAGAGAAGGGAGATAGTGTTACAGACGCTTTAAGTACAATATTATAACTACTTGGAGAAGAGTTAGAGGAAGCTAGTTGGTTAATACAGGCACGGTCTAGGATAGATTTGGTGGAACTATATAACAAGGAATAGTAAGCGAGTTATATAATGTTATACGCAGTGTATAAGGTATACGCGGTGTACGTCTATATATAACACGTATAACACGTACCTCACGTATAAGAGAGGATTTCTTAGGAGTATGGTTGTGTATTTAAAGGACCTTAGTCTCTACCATAGATAGTTCTCTTCTTGTAGTAAATCTTAAAATACAATTGGAGTTAATCTATTAGGCAACTACTCCACTAGTTGTTATTATGTTGTTGTTTTGTTTGTACCTATATACCTAGCCCAATAATAGAACCCACCGTAGTCTAAGCTATAAGGTTCCGTTACAATTACACTACCCTAATAGCGCTAACGTGTGGCATAGGTTCTAGGCGTACTTAGAAAAGGACCCTTAAAAGGCCTATATGACCGTCTCTCTTTATAGTCTCCACGGCTTTTTTAACTGGCTGCTTAATTAACGCCAAGGGAAAGGAGGAAGGAGGTGCCGCGGGACCAAGGTATTAAGCTCCCTTAGGATATACTAGAAGGTCTACCGCCTTATATACGAAAGAGCGACTGGTGTAAAGCTTAATGGTTAGTTAAATAGGAATATGTATAAGGTAAGCGTATCCTAGCTGCTTTAAGATGTTATATACCCCAGGCTTTGGACGTGACTAATTTTAGGGGTTAGGTGCTTAGAAAGCTAACTAAGAAGCATAGCTTAAAGAAAACAGGGCCAGAGAAGCCCTATATGTATATAGAGGACCTTATAGAAGTGCTATAGACAAACCTAATAACGACTAAAAAAAGGTACTCCTATGGACGCTATAGGATACTACTCCAGCTATATCTATAACTAAGTGGTTTTACTACAAATCGGCCCTAAGCCCTCCTTAATCTCTGCTATTGGTATATTAGGGTCACGCTACTCTAGGACCTAGAGGGTGGGCCCCACCATATTTTATTAAAATTTATATTTAAATTTATAAAGGAGTACCTTAGTGTAAAAGATATATAGGTTTTTAAAGTTCCATTCTTTCCTTTTAGTTGCTACTATTTATAATGTTATAAAATAAGTACTAATGCTTACCTACTAACTAGAAATACCTTCCCTATCCCTAAAATTATCTATAACCTATCCCTTAGCTTCAGCCCCTATATCTTCCTTCTTGGTCTCCTTTTCGCTAATTAGGCATTTATAGTATATAACCTTACATCTCCTAAGGAGCTAAGTAAGCTCTATATTAAGCCAGGTTATAATAAGCTACCATTACAGCTAAATTAGAAACTAGATAATATTCCTATATTCCGCTAGTTAGTAAGGACTCTAAATAGCTAAACCATTTTTTGTAATAAACCTCTTCTATACTCTACACTTACACCCTAGACTAAAGGACTTAGGAAGATCACTAGCTTTGCTTAGGTCTCTTGCCTATATTTACTTAGATATAGTGCCAGAAAGGCATTTAATAAGAATGGTAAGCTCTATTATAACCAGCCTTTCTATTAGAAGCACTAAAGAGAAATATAGGCAACATTAGCGAGGCCATGCAAAACCTAATAATGCAGTATACTGATATACAAACGTTCTTAAGGCACTACCTATCACGACATATTATAGCAGATATATAGGTAATTATCTAAGGCCTCTAGCCCTAAGATGCATTAATGCGGGCCGCTTATACCATAAGCTATTTAATTAATCCTTAATAACCGCAGCGGCTTACAATAGAACAATCTTTATTAGTTAACAATTATCCTACTATCTATTCTCTGCTTAAGCAAAGAGAGTAACTTAAATGCCATCTTAAAGGCAAAGCTATAAAATATCTAAAGTATAAGGCGCTTAATGGCGAAATTAATAGGGAAAGGCAACGCTAGCAGCATGCACTTCTTAAAGATGTCAAGGAGACCTGGAAATAGGAGCAACTAGTGCGTAATATTAAACTGCAGCTTGCTGGCATTTAAGTTAATGCAAAGGCTAGGGTGACAACAGATCTCTATAAGGGCATATTATCAGAACAGAAGGAATTAGTTAATGCGGTTATTAGCCTACTAGGTACTACATTTAAAGAGGAGATTCGTCGACGCGATAGGGCCATTTATACGGTTATGCAATACTGCAAGGTCAAGGAAGGTGGAATGTACCCTGCCGCTTCTAAACTTTGTAAACAATCCAGCGGTCGTATAAGACTAGTTAAGACAATAGATAAGGCTAAAATTGACTTTTAAGTTAAAGCCTTAGAAGCAGCCAAAGTGTTAGTATATAGTAAGAAGAGGCCAAAGATATGTTTCCTTTGTCTAGGCAATAAAAACCTATTAATTAAACAGCGCATATATTCATTTTATACCCTAGGTAATCTTAGTAAACACTTCAAGCAAAAGCACCTTATAAATATTAGGGAAGGGGAAAAGATCCAATGCAACCTCTATTAGGTTGTTTTGGCGCACAAAATGTACCTACAATAACATGCCAATAATGTATACGGTACAGTCTCGTAGAGCGCTGCAACTATTTAGAATATGGATTTACTCTACAAATAGTGCAATTTCAGTTTTAACACTAAGGATTAATTACGGCAAGTAGTCTTAGAAAATTTCTTTTATATTTTATAAGATAGGCTATTTTATGCAAACGCTAAGAAACTTTAATAGTAATAATAGAGGTTAAACGCGTTCACATTTCTCTAAGGGGATCTTGGGCTTTAAGTATTTTATTTTAGGGATAAAGTAAAGCCAATAAAAGAACATGTGCACTAGTTCTACAGCCAGGCCATTCTAAAGAGACATCTCTACCGTAAGCACCTTAATTAACTTAAAAAGGGACGATCAATTAGGTGTGGCTATCCAAACTACTAAGCAGCCCTTAAGAATGACTTGCATATTCTGCGTCACGCCCATAACGTGCACAAGACCCTAACACTCCTTTAGTTTCCTATCTTCAAACAAAGTAGGGATCTTAAGAACTATGCAGGTGGCGTATATTAGGTATTCTACCAGTCTTAATTAAGGGATACTAGTGCGCAATTAACATTGCAGCCCTAGTTATGTAAGCTAGGTAGTCATACGAGCTAGGTTAGAGGCTGCGTAGTTTAGCCCAATACTATTTACGCCTAGCACGCAAATTGGTAAGAAGCATATACTATCCTAGCTTAGAAGGCCGCACTGACCTATTAAGTTTAGCGGGCTATGACAAATGATAGGTAGATCAGCGATCAACCCCGCAATTTCGGATTTCGTTATACAATATATTATAATCTAATTAGTATCGTCGATTCGTTTCGACCCTAAATAAGTTGTTTACCCTCTTATTCGTTCTATAAATGCGAAGGAAGGAACCGGCTCTAAGCCATACACTGTATAGCTGCTTTTGGCGGCTGGGATAGACTCTAATTTAATTAGTTAATCATAGCCACCTAAATGGAGTAAAAATTCATGGGCTCATTCTTCCTTGTATACTAACCACTATCTTTGATTAGATATATAAAATGACTTCCAACTCATCTCAAGACAATAGAGTCTCCAACCCCTCGCAGAAGTATTATGATTTTAAGGTAGTGAAGGAATATCCCCCACGAGGATCATGGACGCTGCATCGGCTTGCTTTGCCAACAAGCTTTATGTGCAGTCATTGCGACTATGTCAAGAAGGCAAAGCTTGTAGCAACACGCGATAAAAATTGGGATGCTCTTTACTGTAATGCGTGTTATGGTCTGCTTCTCTTAAAACATTAATAAGGTCCGCAACACCCAAGCCTACTAGGCTCCCAAGACGTTTTGAGTATTTACAAGTCGCAGCTGTTAAATCGGTCCTCTCACGATTACCCTTGAACTCGAAAAACTACACCTTATCTTACATTCGCCGCCACTAAAGTCAAACATTAGTTGGCCCCCTGACCGACTGGTAGGAATAGTTCTATTGGGAAGGCAAAGTTCTTGGCTATTTGGCGAACTATATGTTCCCCAAAATGCTTTAGCTGGACTACGGTGGGATGCATATAGGTTAATAATGAATCCAGGTTTTAGATTGGCTAATTGCCATGGAACATTTTCCAAGTATGCTTCAGAAGTGCAACTCTTTGCCGCTGCCTTGCATTGAAGATCTCGTGGCTAAGGATTCGGTACCTGGGCTGTTGTGTACATTCTCACAGCATGTGCCGGAAAATTGTATTAGCAGTATTTGTCATTCAAGTATTTGCTTAAGGCGATCTTCTGTTCGTCCCCAGCGCTGGAACAGCTCTAATTTTAACACAGCATAGTGCACATATAGCTCTGTCTTCGCCGGCTACAACGCTTAAGATAAGCTCGAAGTTCTCAAGTAAAAGCGTGTCGAGGTCGAACCCGTCGTCCATAGCTGTCGGATATGGAATGCAAAGATATGCGAGACAAGCTTGCGAAGCTGTTTAGGACTATTTTTAAATCGCTATAGATACAGAATTGTGGCGGGGGCAATGCAATATTTACTGGCCGCGCGGAGCGTTCTGAGCTTTGCTTTTGCAATTAAAAGTTCAGCTTAAAGGGTGTGGCGCAGCGCGGCTGACCCTGGGTGGCTTAACAAAGCCACCTTACCACGTCATGGTTCGAAGACGCGCTGTCTCCCCAACTTAGGAGATTTATAAATGCACCAATTGTGTAAACAATCTCCTTATAGACGTCTCTTACTTTAGCAATAGTGAATTTATTGTACAATGCCTCGAAGCATCCTACTTTCGCAGTTTTTCCTCCCGCTGTCGGCCGTCGGTCTTGGGCGTTTTGTTACTAGCCTGGACGACCCTTATCAAGACTACCACAATCCCATTTGTAATGCTAGCCCTGAGGTCACGGAGAAAGTTCAAACTCAGTACGACAGCATTCGTCATTCCTTTAACTAAGTTAGAAGAACAGTGTCGCTTTGCAATACTGACGTCCTCCAATATTTTTGAAGAATGATGAAAGGCACTTTGCGACCAAAATTAAGGGAACAGCTAACTAGATTACTTAGGTAATGGCAATCACATGCCTAGGCTTGCGCCTTACTGTTGTTAAGGTATTATGTTAGTAAAGAGTACCAATTCAGGTTTTGAGTCGGCATGATTTATGACCTTTAAACCCTTTTATAACAAAGAGCAGTAAGACCCTTAGCACATGCCAACCTTAAGCTATAATGGAGCAGCGCCCGGCAGGCTTTCCAATTGGGCCAACTTAGGATAGGCTATAAAAGGGGCTCTTGATTATTCGTGTGGCACATAGGTGGTTATAACACATTTTTTACTTTATATCTACCAAATAAGTTTTTGCTGCAGCTATACCTGAAAAACACAATTATATAACCTACGTCTTTATAAACTGTTCTACTACTTTATGTTTTGGCATCGCTTCCTAGAGCTGCTTAATTTATTATTGCAACTTAGTAGTATATAGAAGGTCCATTTATACCGCAGCCATAGCATTCTTAGGATGGCTCTATCTTTCAATTATCCAGCCTATAAAATGTCGTTTACACTGTATATATATATTCCTATTCGCTCTTAATAGGCATAGATCTATACTATAACCCTACTTAACCCCGCTAGCTATTCTTATAGCTCCTATACTTACTATCTCTGTATCTAATATAACTTATTCTTGCGGCAGTCTGGCCTAAATAATGCAATAACCAAAGATAAGAGCGTGCTTTATATATATAGCTTAACGCGGTAAATCTAGCAAGTTATACCCTATCTTGATATATAACAAGTGATGAAATAATAGATTTAATAAAAAATACTTCTGATCTAGCGGACCTAGTAACATCTACTCTTTAGTTAAGTTGATTGCTATACCTTATAGCTAGAGGCCTTTTAAGCCAAAGCCCTATACCTAAACTTATAGAACTGCTTAAAGCCCTTAACACAGCATTAGAAAAGCTTGCCTAGATATTAACCACAATAAATGCCGAATTTATAGCACTAGAGCTCCCTCTGTGAAGTTATAGCAAGTGTTACAAAGAGCTTAATAAACAGATTAGTTAGGCGGCTTAATTAGGTGCTTATAACTGGGCCACATTCGAGTATATGGGCTAGGATATCTTTGGCTTTACACATACTTTGAAAATATACACATCTACCATCGTAATAAAGATGATAGATGTTGTGTTGTATGTTAAAGGCGTACTTATATAGACTAGAGCTGACACTAGTACAGGTCTACAGGCAATATTACATTTACTAGAGAATGCCTTAAGGAATATAAAGAGCTTATTAAAGACACTTAGTCCGCTATTCTTAAAGAACTAGAAAGCAAGGTTTATTAGTTAGGCAAAATGAAACAGTAGCTTAGTAAATTAATTTTTCTATTGCACCACAGGTTGATGTATAGTTATTTGTTGAACTAGTCTGGGCTATCTATTAGTGGCTGCTGCTGGTATATATATTTCTCAATATGGCCGTAGGGGCCGTTTGCCTTGGGTGGAATACTGGCACTGTCAATACCGAAAATTTTTGGTACCATGTCGACCACCGTTCTGTTCTTGACCTGATCTTGTCATCCGCGTATATTGTGGTTTGCAAAAGTGTTGCGAAAATCAAATTAAGCGAGCCACGCACACACAACATCGACTTTTGGTGAGTTTACCATACAAATCGTATGCCTGCCACGCCTGCACGTATTAGTTTTACTTCCAAAATAGTGAGGTTTTATATTTATATTATATCATCTATCTAGGTTAATTTTTAAGTGTTGTAGGCGCCATGGTAGCCCACAAGAGCCTCCGGAAATGAGCCGCCAGTTAATCTACACAAGGTTCTCAACCAATCAAGCGGAATACTATTACTCAACCTGTTCATGTGGGCCTACGTACAGTTCTAGCGCGCTGCCCGCCTCCGCAGCCCAAGGACGTTGAGGAAGAAGAAGAGGAGGAGGAGGAGGAGGAGGTAGCGGAGGAAGAGGTAGAGTTAGAGTCGCAGGAGTCGGATGAGGACTTAGATGAGGAAGACGATGAGGATGAGAATGCAGAGCTAGTTGATCCAACTATTGAGCGGGAGCCTTGTGAGCCTCTGGAGGAAGAGGAAGGCTTTTGAACAGCTAGTGGGCGTATAATTCGTCTAACTAGAGGAGCTACAGAAGCTCTTGCAGCTGCTAGAGTCGCCCAATCTACCAAGGCCACTAAAGTCTCTAAGTCGAATCGACGTACTCAGAAGCCTGCTAGGCGTTCGAGCCAGAACAGTTTGAATCTAAAGTCGACATCTAGGAAGAAGCCCAAAGCTGTTAAGCCTTCGAGGCCTCCGCTGAGACGTAAAAATACACCCGATTAAGTTATCAGCGTAGATTCAAGCTCGCCAACTCCCTTAGAGCCCGATATAGTATGGATATACTACATGGCAATTTGGAAAGCTCGCGTAGCAGAGGTAGATCTTGCTTCAACTTCCGCGCAGCGTATCATAGGTGGAGAGCTTCTTACCAAAATCGACTGCTGGGTTAATGAAGTCAAAGCCAATCATCCAAGCAGATCCTTTGAGGATAAGTACTCTATTAGGGCGGCCGCTTCCTACGATCGTATGATGGCTCGCGATATTGTCCCACAAGATATCTACACCAAAGTACACGTCTACGAGCTTGATGATATTATGAGGACCTGGCATACAAATAAGAAGAAAGGACTACGCATAGAAGTAGTAGTTACATTAACTAAGACGCCTCCACCTGCTCTAGAATACACCTCTCCTTATACTTCTAGTATTACCTTACCGGCCAGTACGCAGATGAGCGCGCATCTGTTAAATATTCTCGACCTAGGTGCATCCAATACACCTAAGAAGAAGAAGGGCAATATAAGTGCAACTATTGCCCAACGTCTTGCCTTACCTGAAAGCATCTTAGTAGAGGTCCTTTTAGGTAATCTAGCTCCTTTAGTAGCCTTCCAGTGGCCTTGCACCGTAAAAATATGCACCAATAGTGGGGGGACCTGCTGGGTAAATGGGAACCCAGAGCTTCCTCGTTTTCACCACCCGGTCGATCACCTTGCAATAAGGGCGTGGGGCAATCAAATTAAGGATGGTAAAGCTACCGAGGAAGAACCTCCTGCTGCTATTGCCGTCCGTCCTTTAGTTAAGAATGGAGCTGCGGGGGGGGGTGGCGGGCGCACGGCCCAGGAGGATATTTTCAATCAGGAGTTAATTATGGCTATCATCCTACCCAAGGCCAATATGCCCCCCCCCCTATAGAACCCCCCCCTAACTACTATACCAACACCGGAGGACAACAGAACTCATTTTAAACACCTTAGCAACTACCTTAACTACCTCCGGTAGCTCCGGCTTTAATAGGTACCCTACTACCGCCAGCGCCGCCAACTAGTCCCATTACTAGTGACTCCAATTCTAAGGAAAGGCTTCGCGAATTCTTTGACTGGGTAAGAAAACGGCCTAGCTGGATAACACTAAAGCTTTAAACTGAACTAGAATCTATTCTTGATATACTTATTAAGAACTTCTATAACTTAGAGGCCTTGCGTATAGGGATAAGCGAGCAGGTATAGGAGGAGAAGTTAGGCCTCGCAGCAGGTCTCCTACTACGACTAAGGCATGAACTTAAGACATTTCGAGTAATACAAAAGGGATAGTAAGTTATTAATTTCTATATACCCAGCACCAAATTACAAAAGATTGCGTCCCTAACTAGTTCTCTACTAGGTAGCCAGCCCGCCGAAAGTATCCTTCTGCTAAGTGATGTAACCCTATACACTGTATACCAAACTGCAGGAATGTACCAAAGCTTTAATAGTCCTTAATTGTATTAGAGTTTAATCAAATCCACGCTTTTAGATCGTGAAAAGAAAGCTTAATTGGGTTAAACTCTGGGCAATAGGGAGGAAGATATTTGACATAGATTTAGGCGGCCGCACAGAGGTTTATAAATTCCTACATCTACTAGTTAGAATATATAGCTCTACTATATACGCGATCATTTCCTTACCTGGCTTTTATATATTAAAGCGTTATCTAATACTAAGATTGTATGGCCAGGAATACAATGTGGTAGAACTATAGATTTAATCTAGGCGTTAAATATTTTAGCAGTTATTAAGCCCTGCCAGATAAGAGTCCCAGGGAGGTAGTCGTTGACTGTATAGGCAGGAAGAATACTCCAACGTTCTGACCGTTTAATTGATGTAGTATTAATCGCAGGAATGTTTATGGGGCTCTAGCCAAACTTCCTATACCTAGTCCTCTTATTGGCGCCTGATTTGTTAATAAATATAAGGCGATTAACGTCCTATATACATTGGCGTCCTTTCTATACAGCATGTAGGTCCTTAGAGCGCTCCTGTGCTCTCCTTTGTACTACCTTTCTACTCCACCTATTACGTTGGAGAGTTCGCCAAATTGATAAGAAGGATGCTATAATATTACAATCGTCCTATAGAAACCAGGCCATTTCGTCAAGGAAGGCAGTTAGGCGGTCCTCTAGATAAGCAATAAGGGCCTATATAAAATATTAGCACACTTAATACTATGACATCATATATCACGAACTTTCTTATATGCCTTATCTATAGCTCTCGGCCGCCCAATCTTAAGATTAGGGGGGGGGTATGCCTCCCCATAGAGGTTAAGATTAAGCTGGATTCGGTATATAGTCAAAAGGTATAACTTTGTAGCTGCTGCAATACACTTAATAGACCAATTAAATAGAAAAGCTACCAGAATTTGATGAAGCTGCTATTAAGGGATTCGTTTCGGCATAAAAGGCAAGTATAAGTGTATTAGGCGTGGCAGGCATATGATTTGTATGGTAAACTTACCAAAAGTCAATATTGTGTGTGCGTGGCTCGCTTAATTTGATTTTCGCAACACTTTTGCAAACCACAATATACACTGTACTTAACATTTCTCGAGATAGTCTTTCTCTAAATTTCTCAACATTTGCAGCGCTTATGCGTTCTTTGTGTCGGGGCCCGCTAAAAGCTTTCTAATGCTGTTGGGAAGGCTGTAAGATGTCTCTAGAGGCTCTGACGGCTGGATCTTGCACCGGCTGGACTCTGCTGCGATTTTGACGCCACTAACACTGGTGATGATTCCGCACACTCCCGTCTTTCCGAAAGTGAGAACCCGCCGCCGCCATCAAAGGAGTTAGAGAGGTTGTGCAACCCGCAATGACCTAGTTCTGATATTCGCTCTTCATTCCGCCGACGTCTGGTCTGCCGGACCGGTTGAAGCCGGTGATCCTGTTCTAGCTGCATGCGAGCTTCCACTAATCCAATTAGGTGGAATCGCTTTATAATAAAAGCTGTAGCAAGCGAGACATCCAATTAATCCAGAGACTCCATGTTTGCAGATACTGTGTTACTGGAAGAAAGAGTTTCTGAAAGTTGAATGGCCGTCAAGCTGCTCCTAATTGATGACGGCAGGAAGATAATTTTAAATATCTAGGCGATCGCAACCATTCTTCCAGAAGAAATTCTTGAGTCTCGCTATATTTCCTTTGTCCTTTTCGCATACAAAATGCAGCACTTTGAGATTAACACTAGCAGTACCTCTATACTTGATCCTCCTCTCCGCTGCGAATCTTTGTTCGTGCTTAAGGAATTGTGCCTTTTGTATGTCTATATAGCCTATTTGATAATATTTGCTACGGGAGAACAGGTTATTTATTATAACTTGCATAAGTTTTTACTGGGCTTTAAATATTATCCTTAGAACCCAACTCTGGGACCCTCTATTTTTAGCTAACTGTAGTTAGGGGATCCTGGTCACGTCTAGAGAACAGCCACATCTAGAGAATTATCGGATACCTAATTGGCCCAAAATAACCGGTCCTCTTGGCAGCGCCAAATAGGAGAACCATGTCTAAAGGACAGCTACATTTGGAGAACAGCCATGTCCGGAGAACAGCCATATAGAGGGCAGCCACGTCTGGAGAATAGCTACTGGAGAACAGCCAACAGCTACGTCTGGAGAACAGCCACGTTTGGAGAATAGTCACGTCTGAAGAGCAAGAACGCCATGTCTAACAGCTATATCTGGAATAGCTACGTCTGGAGCAGTTACGTCTAGAGAACAACTAGTCTGACGAACGGTCACATCTAGAGAATAATAGTCTGCAGAAAGTCATAACTAATGTAAATCTTACCTGTTTTGCCTTCTTTCCACCGCGCCTGATATATCTCATTACCATGGATTTAAACGCGGTACTTTTGTTAACACAGCCTTAAGAAGAAGTTTGTGAAGCGCCTCTAAAGGCAAGTATAATATAAAATCTATAATCTAATATAATCAAGATAGTAGAGGTTTCGTATGGAACATAATTAGCAATTTAAAACGCCTATAGATAAAGCCTTTATGGCATCTAGAGCTACTTTGGCACTCTCTTTTGTAGTTAAGCTCTGTCAAGAAGTAAGTATGAGGCCCTAGGGGAATAAAGCCCTAGGGGAATGAAGCCCTAGGGGAATGATCCCTTAGGGGAACAATCCCCTAGGGGAATAGGGCCTTAGGGGAATAATCCCTTAGGGGAATAATCCCCTAGGGGAATGGGGCCCTAGGGGAATGGAAACGCAAGGGAGTGGAAACGCAAGGGCTTCCATAAATAGGCGGATCGCCGGGATTTATTTTTGTCCTCAGCTTCTCGGCTTTTAATTAGTTGGCACGCTTTGCTAAGCCTTACTGGCTTACACTTCAATAAGTTGCCCTGCGCCGTTTTATATAAGTTATATCTAAGGCTGCTGCCTAGACTTAGAGAGAAAGAAAGAGGGGGATTAAGTAGGCTCTAAAAATCGAGCATTTAGTTTTAGGTGTAAACGAAAGGCTATTTTTAGCTTCTAAGAGGGTCCTAATTTTAGATATTTCAAGAGCCCAAAATTAGGTCCTCTATTTTCAGGGTCTACTCAATCCCCCAAACCTCCTCACTCCTATCTTTAACCTTCACTTTTCCTTTTAAGCAAATGGTGTAAAAAATCCCAATCAAGTGATAAAATTTCTGTACAGCTTTCCTATCCCACCAGTAAAGTTATTAAGAAAACGCCAAGCATCCACGTAATGCATCTCTTAGCTGAGACGAGACGCTATACCAAATCTCCGCCTACGGGAGCGCCTGTGCCTTTGAGCGCGTAAAACTAGCGCACTGACTAGCGTATACGTGACCCAGAGGGTAAGTAGGGATACAACGTAATAATACTTCCCGGATCCACAGTTCTTAAATTCGTTTAATATCTAAAGATAAGACACATATATAGAAATTAACTAGATATACTAATATCTGCTACACAGCCGAGACAAAAACCTCTCCAGATTCTATTGCGCATTTGTTATGGTCGCCTTCCAACGCAATCTCATCCTCCTTTAGCTCCACCTTAATAATGTCTTCAATCTCACTTTGGAGATACCTTGGCCTATTATATATACCTAGGTACCTATAAGCCTAAAACCCGGACAAAACGCAGGACCCTAATAGCACTTCATAAACCCTTTCTAGAAACTGTCCTACCTTTAATATTTAAGTTGTTGCAGACGTTAACAGAGGTTGCTGCTATACCGGTAAAAAGACTAGTAGCACCCAGGAAATATAGCTCTTAGGTAAGGACATACTTAGTAAAGTATTTATATAGACTACTATTACTATATAGCTAACGTTAACCGCTAAGCGTATAACTGTTCTAGATTTGCGTCTAGTAAAATAGGCCTAACCTACATAAGAGTAAAACAAAATATGAATCTTGGAATTACAAGGCAATACAAAAACTTGTAGAAATTAAAAAGGGTAAGATAAACGAGGATAATAAGTTTACTAAGGAAGTTAATTGGAATTTTACGGCCTACTGCATAGTCAGCCTATTTACCGGTCAAACCCACTAACTAGTTAGCCCATTTACCGGTCAAACCCAATAACTAGTTAGCCCATTTACCAGTCAAACCTATTAACTAGTTAGTCCATTTACCAATAATCCCAATCACTAGTTAGCCTATTACTAGTCAAACCCATTAACTAGTTAAACCTAACAACTAGTCCGCCTATTTACTAGTCAAACCCAATAACTAGTCAGCCTATTAGTTAAACCCATTGACTAATTAACCTAATTGACCAAGCCCAATTAACAGCCCTATTTACCAGTCAACCCCATTTAAATAATTAAACTCCACTCGACCTAATTGCAGAATTGTGTATTAAAAATATTCTGTACATAGTATTTGCCAGTTATCATAGTACTGCAAATATAGAATTTCATTATGATTTTATAGGAGGTCAGTTTGATAATTTGCAGTCCTACACTTAGCTCTACAGAACGCACGCCCTTTTGGTATATAGGCAGATATACATTTAGAATTCAGTTACCCTTTCTCTTTCTTTACATTTATTCTTGTCAATAGTTGGTGGCAGTATATTGCTTAACTATGTTGGCCACGGAAGTAGCTATTGGCCTAAATCGGATGTGCTTTAGATTGTCTTACAATTGTCTTTAATGCCTAGTACCCTGTGTAAGACTACCCTAGTACTTACCCTCGTATTTTGTATGTCTTAGTAGATATCTCTATTGCCTAAACCTCCCTCCTTTTCTATTCTAGCATCTTCCTTATGTATATATAGATCCTCAAAAGCCACCTCTAATAAACAGATCACTTATTCAATTCTGTGTCTCTACCTACCAGTTAGCTAACGTTATTTGTCTTAATACCTGCCTAGCTAAAAAACTACACTGTCCATTGGCTAGTAATATATGTACATTCCAATAAATTTGTGTTATGTAGCTTTGGTATAATATAAACATATAGAATACTTACATTATCAGGGGGTACACAGATATATATAAACGACCTCAAATCCAAACGTATACTAGGATACTGTCTTATCCGCTAGAAATAATAGGCATAGCGCCAAGCAGGCTATTCCACTATGGGTTTAGTTAGTAAGCATCCTAAGAGGATATTTCCCCTCCAGATGCCCCGGCCAAGAGCTTAAATACTATTAAATATTTTAGCAAAAATAACAGGGCTATATAATAGGAAAGGCCACTAGAAATAAATTACTCTTAGGGTAATACTCCTAGGCCATAAGTTGCTCCCAGGCGCTGCGGCCACACACTTTCTATAGGCAGCATATTTCTTTAGCCGCATAACTTTTGCAGGCTGCCATTACTAGCACTCAGCTCCTAGTTATCTAGGTAGAGCTTCTAGAAGGGCTTAATGTCTAAGAGATTTGATCTTGGGAGGGCTCTTAGTCTAGGAGGGCTAATCCTAAGAGGGATACAATCCTAGGAGAAATAATTATTCCATTATAGGGTGCTGTAGAACTCCTAAAAACATATTCCCTAGGAACCCAAGACTCCTAGAAAACTAATTCTCCTAGAAGTCTTGGGTTCCTAAGAGCTTAATCCTAGGTCTAGGACTACTAGGAGACCATTACTGGGACTTAGTTACTTGGACTTGGAGGCTCCTTAGAGAATTAATCCTAGGAGCCTAAGGCTTTTAGGAGACTAAAAATAGAGCACCTAATTTTGTCATAAGGTTAAAAACATTCTAAATAGGACCCTCTTAGAGACCACCAAAAATAACCACCATCTACCGCTCTCTTCTCCCAGCCCTTACTACGTGTAAGCTTAAATCAACTATAGAGAACCTTATAAGAGTCTGTAATTAAACCGCCTGCTCCCAGCATAAATACAACGCCAATCGACCCTTAGACGCCCGCGTCAATACCAATAAATATATCCGCCAAGCGGATATTAAGGCCTCCCATCAAGTGCGAATTGGAATTGTCTACCTTCGTAAATCCTAGACCCTCTGGAGAGGGATCCTATACCCTTGGCTGCTGATATAAGCAGCCGCGTAGGAGGGCTAAGTGAAAACTAGACTAGCTTAGGAAAAGGGTCAATTAAACATCTATTAGTAATTCACTGTAATAGGACTAGTTCTCTTTTCTAACCCCCGTCCCTATAAAGCGAAATGCCCTAGGCGACTCGCCCGACACTGTTTTACATGCATTTTAACTAAAGGTTACTGCCTGGCCTTAGCCGCCCAAATCTCTACGAAACTTCACTTATACAGTAGAAAGAGTAATAAAATATTATTCTATCTACTCTGCTAGCACCTTTAGATCCTTCCTTACTTCCATATAATCTCTTCCAGAACCTCACATTAGTCGTCAGCCTAAAGTATAAAAATCTGCTATAATATGCACAAAAATCGGAGTCCGATTCGCAAGCAATTGTATAATAAAAAACTTAGAATTCTAATCTCTTTTAGATGGGGTGGTTCCTTTAGAACTTATAGCTAGTTTGGCTATACCAGCCCTCCTAATAGGGGACATAGACCAATATACAGCTGCATAGCATTGCATTATCACTCCACTCCGCTTTACTTTACTTTACTTTATATACCTACCTACTTCACCTCACTTTATCTATCTTACTTTATTTTACTTACTTTTCTTCTCCCTGCCATTTAAGCCTTTCTATAGATGGCTCCATGGCTTCTACCCCTATACTTACAGACTACACTAGCCTTATCACCGTGCTCAACAATAGGATTCGGAGGGTTTTAAGCAGATTCTCCCCCCTAGGAGATCTTAAGGAAAATAGGTTATTAAAGGCAGTAGCTGTCATTAGGGAGAACCCGGACACAATCATTAGCAATAATTACTGCAAAAAAGCTAGGACAATCCTTGTTAAGCTCTTATCTATTTCCCTTAAAGTCTTCTTCCTGTGCGCCATTGGCATCACCCTAAATGCGCTTAGTAAACTACGCTGGAACCTACGCGGCAAACGGGCACGCGCTATAACTACCGATATCTACGCTAATGCTGTCTCCAATTGGTGGCGCACCGTGGCCAAGCCAGAGGGCCTGGCTCAGACGATTAAGTACTACGCCGCTCGGCTCCCTGCACCGCCAGACCGGCCAGAGAGCCTAGACCAGGAGACGGAACGCCGCGACGATCTACCCCATAGGGTGATGCCGTAGGGAGGGGTGTCTCTAATAATGTCCCTGCACGACCTGCTAGATTTTTTAAAGGATAAATACATGGACGCACCAGTGCAGATCAACTGCCCATTCAACGAGTGCTCTCCACCCTCTGTCGAGTTTGGACCGGCGGAATGGGGCATAAGGATGGAGTTCGGCCTGGGCATTACAAAGGCGGTCATAGAGCACAGCATGCAGAGGGAGGCTACCTATATTCAGCTAGCGGAATAAAGCTAGTAGTGTTTTATTACATTAATATAAGACAATACGTCGGCCTGCCCAGTGTCATGCACCAGTTGCTAGCGTCCACGACAAGGAGGAAATGCTCGTCCTTAAGATGCCGCCCCATCTCCACGTTTTCCGTTTTAACGTTGCTGTACATCTCGCCGCCTACCCGCACCGCGCCGTTCTCGCTGTGCACCCTAACCACTACGCCGCAGAGCTTCCGCCCCTGCGGCAGGCCCTTTTGGGGGGAGGAAAACCGACCCGTCCCGACCTCCCAGTCTCCGAGCATTATAGGGTCAGTGGACGGGAACTAGCGTACTAATTATTGGTGCTCTTGCAAGGGGGAGGGGTATATAGGGAATAGGGGTTTAAGATAAGACTTACCTTGTCTTAGATCAGCTGCTAAAGCGCTATGTTATCCCACGCAACGTCATTTGCGACTAGCGTCTTTCTGTCCATACCAGGACGTGGAAGCAAATCTTATTAACAGAGTCTCAATAGCCGCCGCTGTAGGTCTATGGCCCCAAAGTAACTTGGTTGGTTAGTAGTATTTTATATATAGAGGTGAACCCTAAAGCGACTACAACCCTATAAAGATTGGAAGTTTTGGACACAGTTTTACTAGTAAAATGGGCACTTTTTAAGAAGTCCTAATGGAAAGGCAACCACTTATATGGCTGCCTATAGTAAACTTTTACTCTACTAAGTAGGGCGATATATATACTGGACAGGCGCGATACCAAAGGTGTAATTAGGTCGGTTAGGCAAAGTAAAGTGAAGTAGAGTAGAGTAAAGTGCAGGAGAAGGAAAGTAGTAGCATAGGGGGGAGGAGGGGGCATATGCCGTACTGCAGGGGATAGGAGAAGTGAAGTGAAATACAAGTACGTAAAGTAAAGTAAAGTAGAGTAAAGTAAAGTAAGGTAGGGACCTACATTATTAATAAATCAGTAACGTCCGGCTTTAGCCTTGCATATTCCGGCTATAACAATAGGCTAAAAAGCCAGCTAGCAAAGGCCCTAAGGATTTAAAAATCCTTCTCTGCTAGGTAGATCCTAAATTGTTAAGCTTAGACCCTACCTTTTATAGTACCTGGGGTAGGGCATGTCCCTAGTATTAGCTTACCTCACTTTAATAGGAGGTAAGACAACTGTAATACGCCGAAGATACCGTGTATAGACGTTCTATATCTTATACCTACTAGAGGAAGCAAGATCAAGTAGTTACAGTCTGGCTGTCTCTATGTTACGGAACTGCCAGAAAGGGGTTCTATAATTAACAGTTATATTTAAAAAGGTACACATTTTCTATAGCATTCTAAAGCTTATATCCCTTATTAGAGTCTGCCATAAGCACCCTATCTATTATTAAATATTGGACCGCGCCTTTGCGTCCCTTATACCCGCAAATGCCCTCGCTAGGCTAGCATTTAGCGACGTCTATAACGCCCTTATATCTCAGCGCCAGAACAACCAGGTAGATAGCGCTTAAGCCGCCCTCCACCGCATGCTTATTAAGCCTAAGCAGACATATAATAATAAGATAGTTCGCCTTTAACGCAAGATAGAATGCACTAAGTATAATACTAATAGTAAAGCAAGCGAAACCCTTACGGAGTTAGATACCGATACTAAGGAGCAGCTTTAAAAGCTTGGCATAGTCTGGGTTAGCTGTTATCTGCTAGGGCTATAGTCTCCGCCAGCCATGCTAGAGAGGGGATAGGCGGCGGGAAAGGGCCCCTTAGAAAACATGCCCATTAACCTACTCCTCTACACCAGGTCTTTTGTAAAGTCATACAACATTAACCTCCAGAACCCCTATACGCGGTTTAACTTCTTTCCTAAAAGCAAGGGCCTCTACATCATGGGCTGCTCTAGGTCTCCATCGGCGCAGCTAATAGTTAATAGCAACGCAGCCACGCGGCGGCCGTATTACTTAAACCAGTACAGCATAAAGATACTGCTTAATAAGCTCGAATACCACTTCCAGTGGACGGAATTTGCTGCCAAAGACAACTTTAAGGAAGCGCGCAGACGCTATATAGCTTGCGCTCTTGGCGGGCCGGCAGCTGCTAATATTGATGTCGAGATTCTTTATAGTGAGTTTCTTACGGTAAACATATATGTTTGTTTATGCTTCTAAGGTTAATGCGCTCCCCTAGTGCATTAAATCTTTTTAAGGGAAGGCCCTAGCTTTTTTGGACCGGTTCTAATCCTGTTCTGGTGCCCTGGTTTTAGGTCCAGCCCCTCTTCTAGGATCTTAATCTGGTGTGCCCCGCTATTAGAAACTCTTAGCGCCTACCCTACCAACCTGCACAACCTATACGCCATCGTGTGGCAAAATCAACACCTGACTTCTCTCTTTACTTGCATTAAAAAGCCGTTTAGAACAACCCTATAGCTGGAGCGGGTCGGCCATCCTCCCTGCTAGCGGTGGCGATAAGTGGCAAAGTATTTATATTACTGTTAGATATTATTCTAAACTATTCCGCATTGTACTACCTTTAGCCTACCACTTTAAGAAAATCTAATTTTCTAGTCTTTACCAGCTTTCTTAACAAAGTAATACCTTTTAGCTAATGACTAAAACATTTATGCGTATAATATATAAATATGACTTTTATATATAATGGAGAGATTATATACTAAGAAAGTATTATAGCCGGGTTAAATGATTAGGTTTCCTTTGCGCCCTTTTTAAGTAGCAGCTTTGTTACGGCCTTAGGCCCTATCTCTACCGCCTACGACAGCGGCGTCTAACTATCCTTATTATTTGAGTTAATTCTGACTATATCCATCTCGAATAGCATCTTAACTATAGCCTTGTGCTCTTGCCTAGCTATTAGCAATTATTTCTTATTTTGTTTCTTAAAAAGTATAAGTTGCATTTAATAGTCTTAAAGGGTATGGTTTCTACTATATTAGCTTTTAAACAACTATATCTCTTCTTTTACCTATAATAGTAGCGTCCGACCGTTCTTATCCTTTAAGTTGACGTTAACCTTGCCTATATTAAGTAGTATTTTAACTATAGCATTATGCCCCTTCTCTGCTGCCTATAATAGCGGCGTCCAACCGTCCTTATCCTTTAAGTTAACGTTAACCTTACCTATATTAAGCAGCAGCTTAACTACTACTTTATGCCTATTATCTATTGCCTATAATAGCGGCGTCTGACCGTCCTTATCCTTTGAGTTAATATTGACCTTACCTATATTAAGCAGCAGCTTAACTACCACTTCGTTCCCATCCTATACCGCCTATAATAGCGGCGTCTAACCGTCCTTATCCTTTAAGTCGACGTCGACCTTGCCTATATCGAGCAGTAGCCTAAATATCACTTCGTGCCCGTTCTATACCGCCCACAATAGCGGCGTCTAACCGTCCTTATCCTTTAAGTCAATGTCGACCTTGCCTATGTTAAGCAGCAGCTTAACTACCGCTTCGTGCCCATTTTCCACCGCCTATAACAGCGGCGTCTGACTGTCCTTATTCTTTAAGTCAATATCAACCTTGCTTATATTAAGCAGTAGTTTAAATACCGCTTCGTACCCGTTTTCCACCGCCTATAATAGCAGCGTCCGACCGTCCTTATTCTTTAAGTTAATGTTAACCTTGCCTATATCAAGCAGCAGCCTAAATACCGCTTCGTGCCCATTCTATACCGCCCACCATAGCGGCGTTAGTCCGTCCTTATCCTTTAAGTTAATGTCGACCTTGCCTATGTCAAGCAGCAGCTTAAATACTGCTTCGTGCCCATTCCGTGCCGCCCACTATAGCGGCGTTTAACTATCCTTATCCTTTAAGTTAATATTAATCTTACCTATGTTAAGCAGTAGCCTAAATACTACTTTATGCCCGTTCCGTACCGCCCACTATAGCGGCGTTAATCCGGAGAGTCTCCGGGCACAATCATCCCATATAACCACAATTAATAAGCGCTTACTAATGTATACGCACGGGCCACTATTAACAGTGTGGAAGAACTTCAAAAAAGTATATCCTCACCGCAACTTACACCATAGAATATCTACCCAATTATGTAGTAAATAGACTAGTTTAGGGCGTAGAATTGATAGCTTATTATACAGACTATAAGTCCTAAGCAGCTTATTAAGTAAATATTAGTGCTAGGTTTAAAGATATAACGCCAAAGTTGGACCACTTTGACAGCAAGTTTTCTAGAAATTTTCTACTATAGAGTTGTTCTAAATCTATACTTTGCAAAGCCTATATTAACTTCCTATTATACAGCATGGCCGATAGCTCTTTGTTTAATATTAATTTGACTCTTTCTAACCTTAATAAGCTCCTGTAGCGTCGCCCTACAGCCTATACTGCCTCTGCTGCTCTAGTATGAAAACTTGGTGATCGCCAGAGCAACCCTATTGAAGTCCTTGATACTCTATCCCCCCTTCGCCAGGTTGCTTTAGCCGCTTAGCGTAAGGTTCCTTAGGCTCCGTTAACTCTATCTTGGCTTCGCCGGCTATGGTATGCGGATGTAGAGAGCTTGGCGTAGGCCTCTGCGTAGGAGTTGTTCTTTCCTCTGCCACTTTCTAGAACTCCAAACCTCAGTGGTTATGAATATTGTGCTGCTTCTGCTTCTTTGGTACACGATATAAATAATCCTCTTCCGTAATAGCTTTAATTGCTGTCGCCAGAAGTCGAGATCTAACGTCTAGAGTGGCAGCCGAATTACTATTTGCACCCGGACCTGGCTCTAGTAGTAAAAAAGGTAGTTAACTCTATGTCCGCCCACCACCTTCTAGAGCTATATGATGGTGAGACCTTTAAGGACCCTAATGCCGCGTTTAATCGATACCAGGACTATGCCTTCAGTAAAGGCTTCTTTATTGTTATATTATCCTTAGGCGATGAAACCGCTCTATGGCCGCACCATATCTTTGGCTGTAAACACTATAGTAAGCACACCCGGAATTACCGCAGGTTAGACGACTTCTGCGGCAAGGACAGCAACCGGCAGTAAGAGGGCACTAAGGTACACTAAAAGAACTGCGGCTAGTGTATTTGGGTGGCCTGGAAGAAGCTTCCTAGCTATATAGGTAATATTAAAGGATGGGTGGCGACTATTACGCGTGCTAAGCACTCTAATCTAGAGGCTCTAGAGGCTCTAGAACACGACTTCATCGCGAATCCCCTTACTTATATTGGCCACTAGGATTGACTACTAGAGGCTAAAGAGGCAGCCGCAAAAGCCTACGCTCTTAGGGCAATATAAAAGACCTATCTTACTGTATAGCGTTAACTTTCTACCCGGGAGTTATATATAAGTAAGAAGAAATACTATAGCTTAACGCGATTGTTAAGCGGCCTTCCTAGAGGAGCTAAGGGCCAGCCGCGAGCGCTTGGCGCCCTTAAGCTGCTTCTCCACCAGCATGGATTTGAGTACCGGTCTTAATATACCTACACAATTAATCTAGAATTAGGTCGTCTAATTACCTAGAGTTTTTAGCAGCTAGTGTTCTGGCTTCCTATCCAGGTAAATTTAGCGCAAAGGTTTATTACCGACTTTGGCTGCTAAATAGACGCTATATTTAATACCAATTGATCCAAGCTTTTATTAGGTATTATAACTGGCGTTACTAATATAGGGTCCTCTTTTCTAGCAATATAGTTGTTTATTAAGAGCGAGTCTTAGCTAGATTAGACCTTTTTACTAGAGTCTGCTTAGTAGAAGCTTTAGAAACGGCCACCTAAAGTTATTATTGCCGACTTTGGTAAGGGCCTTGCGGCCGCCTTATTAGTAGGGCAGTTAATTGTGGTTGTTCTCCAGTACTGCTAGTGGTACGCCGCGAAGGCAATGAAGAAGCGGATTAATAAGGGGATCCAAACAAAGGCCAAGAGGCCGCATGGCTACTTGGTGGAGGAGAGGAAGGTAGTAAAGGAACTATTTTAGCCCTACCTAAAATCTAAAATGGTAGCAGAGCTTGAAGCCAATTAAAAGGTAGTCCTGGATAAGCTACACCCGTGTAATAAGGTATGGTTTCAGACTACATATATTAAAAAGGAGAGCCAGATGATTACCTATTATATTAGGTAAGTTTTAGTAAGCTTTCTATATTAGGTTAACTTTTAAGCTGGGGAATAGAATATCGCTATAGGGTATTTAGATGAGCTTTACTATAGGCCGGCCTATAGTAAAGCTTATCTAAATGTCTTATGGCGATATTCTGTTCCCCAGCTTGAAAACCTTATTTTAATGTTGACTTTTCCTTAACCGCTTACTCCCTTACTAGATACCTTCTAAATTTAGGTATAGCAGCAAGCCAATGAGGCAAGGGTATTAATAGAGGATTAAAATGCTTTACTAATTATTAATTAAGCCTTAAGGATACTATAATTAAGCTAAAGAGGTGGATTTTAATACTGTGCCAGGAGTTAATTAAATCCGAATATATATCTGAAATGTCCCTCCCCTGAATTATTACCCTAGATCTCTTTTAGCACCACTTCACATAGATTAACGGCGTAGTAACATACTACGCGCTTAAGCGAATCTTTAACTTTATGTGTGGCGCAAGAGCTTTGACGAATGAGGAAAAGCAGGAGTGGGCTGATCGGGAGTGGAAGTAGGATGACTGCGACTGCGAGGACCCCTACTGATACGGCCTCCCCTGTCGTTATATGCTTATTTGGTGCTTAATGTAGAGGCTTCCTATATCGCCGGCTTTAATTTACCCTCGCTGGTGTGTCGCAATAAAGCTAATTGCTGCTCTGGATTGGCAGCCGCGATATATTAAGGATATGGCGTTTTAGGGCGACCCTCTGCTAGGGCACCTAGAAGCTCTTACTAGGATCTGGCTATCAGTTCTCTGCCTTCTTGATATTATTAAGGACCTTCCTACTAAAGAAATGGGCGAGCTTGCCGATAAATTTAAAGACTTTGAGGTGGCTCAAATAACTATTTTAACTAGATAGGTAGAGCTTTGATTACTACCTAAGGGCGCTCCATTTAAGGTTCCTCTAAAGGCTTGCTGGCAGCCACCACCTAAAAAGAAGTACGGTAAGGCCAATCAGCGGAGTAAAACAAGTGCTAAGATTGCTGAACGTGCTGCCAATGTCGCTATACAAAAGCTCTAAAAGGAAAGGTAGGAGGAGGCCTGGAAGTAGAAGGAGCAGGTACCGAGTAGTGGTGTAGATCTTAGCCAATTTCTAATCCAAAACAAAGAGCCAGCTGACGAAGTAGATATGGATATTGAGGAGGATGAGCAGCAACCGTTTAACGAACCGTCGGTGCTATATGACGAAGTTTTAGGGGGGTTGGAGGACGAGGTGGTTATTTTGGAAGCGGAGGACGATAACTCGTGGCTTAATAACGCGGAAGTACTCTATGGTATTATATTGGACGACCCTCACCAAAATATTGGTAAGAAGGAGCCTATTGTAAACTATTTGGCACCTGACAATTATTAAGAGCCGCTACCTCTCCTACTCTATTAATCTGGCAGAGCGGCGCGTACTAGAGCTTAAAGGACCTATACTTAATTAGCTTGTGGTAATTTTATATTAATCTTAAGTAATACTGATAAGGATCCTAGTGGTCCTAAGCTAAAAGAGGTTGTTAATCCTGAGTGAAAAGAGGTTGGCATTCGGTTGAAATTAAAGCAATGGCGACAGGGAGCTTCTGTAGACGCGTATAAGGCTTATAAAGCTAGCGTACTTGCTATTAGGTCCCCCAAGGCCAAGCGTATATGTGGTAATAAAAAGGGAAAGGACCCTGTTGAAATAGACGGCCGAATATTGGAGTATTATACGTGTAAATAGTGCTTTGTTATTCAAATCGGAGTTTAAGTTGGTAATAGTGGCCTGTGCGGGCTTACTAATTGCTTATTAATCGTGGTTGTGTGGGATGATTGTGCCTGGAGACTCTCTGGCGTTAGTCCGTCCTTATTCTTTAAGTTAATATTAAGCTCGCCTGTATTAAGCAGCATCTTAACTATAGCCTTATGCCCATTCTCTACCGCCTATAATAACGGCGCTCGACCGTCCTTATCCTTTAAGTCAATTCTAATTATGCCTATGTCAAGCAGTATCTTAACTACAGCTTCGTGCCCATTTCTTACCGCCCACTATAGCGGCGTTAGTCTATTATTATCCTTTGAGTTAATATCAAGCTCGCCTATATTAAGTAGTAGTTTAACTACTGCTTTATGCCCGTTCCTTACCGCCCGCCACAGCGGCGTCTATCCGTTTAAATTCTTTGCGTTAATGTCAACCTTGCCTATACCAAGCAGCAGTTTAACTACCGCTTTATACCCGTTATCTGCCGCCTATAATAGCGGTATCTGTCCGTAATAACCCTTCGCGTTAATATCGACCTTGCCTGTGTTAAGCAGCAGCTTGACTACCACTTTATGCCTATTATCCACCGCCCGCAATAGCGGCGTCTGTCTATAATAATCCCTTAAGTTAATGTTAACCTTGCCTATGTTAAGCAGCAGTTTAACTACTGCTTTATACCTGTTCTATACCGCCCACTATAGCGGCGTCTATCCGTTTAAATCCTTTGCGTTGATGTTAACCTTGTGTGTGCTAAGTAGCAGCCTAAATACCGCTTTGTGCCCATTCCTTACCGCCTACTATAGTGGCGTCTGTCTATTCTAGTCCTTTATATTAACGTCAACCTTGCCTATACCAAGCAGCAGTTTAACTACCTCTTTATGCCCATTCCATGCCGCCCGCTATAGCGGCGTCTGTCCGTTCTAATCCTTCGCGTTAATGTTAACCTTGCCTATATTAAGCAGCAGCTTAAATGCCGCTTCGTACCCATTCTATGCCGCCCACTATAGCGGCGTCTGTCCGTCCTAGTCTTTAGAGTCTAGCATTATATTTCCTCTCTTAAGCCTAAGAGTAAATATTACCTTGTTACCAAGTTCCCCTAAATATAAGAGTAGTGCCTGCTAGTTTAAGAATTTAAAGTTGCGTCCAAACCTATCCCATTTGCTTTTGTTATAATAATACTAGCTGCATAAATTATAAAACCAACTCTTTAAAGACTGGGTCGCTGTATAAACTTCTATAAATATTTAGACAGCTTCCTTGCTCTTAGTCATAAGGGCTGTAAAAAGGGGAGGCCTATAATGTTTATTCTCTACCTTAAGATACAAGAGGATGGATAGATGGATTCTAATAAGGTTTAATAGGTTGCCCTCCGCCAATATATATAAAAGACTTATATTCTCTATATAACTACATTCTCTAGGAAATAGATTGTTAAGCTAGACCTAATTTATATACGGGAAGTCCTAGATAAAATTTTCCTAGGCGATCCTATTTCCTGCCGCTATATTTATATAATACAGCATATTACGTACTGTATACTCTATAAAAGGGAATGCACTAGTAGTTATTTGGCGGAAATATATAGCTCTCTTTAGATAAGTAAAACTGTTAATGCCTATATAGTTAAGGCAGCAATTCTTTAGCTACTTATAACTTTAACCTTAAAAGTTGCTTCTAAGATTGGGCTAAATGCTTTTAAGCGCATTTTCTCTTAAAAGAAAGTCCTTTATAGATTTATAAATAAACTAGACTTTTAGACTCTAAGATTATCTATTCACTTACTCGTAGAGATAGAGATATATTTTAAATAATGTATTGTATTAGGGGGTATAGGCCTAAGGAAAGGGTAATCATCTTAGCCTGCTATATTGCATAGTAGGTTCCCTACTGTCTTAAGCAGTAGTAGATAATTACATACTTATTACCCCCCTTAGGCCTACTATAAGCCTAAAAGGCTGCAAATCTATCTATAGGGTGGAGGGTGGGAAAGTAAAAAGCCGAAAGGCTAATTGTAATAGATATTAATGTTACTATTCGAAGGAGGCGTAACTTCGCTTTAAATAGACATTTTTATCTATTCACTTGCTCGCAGAGATAGAGATATATTCTAAATAATATATTATATTAGGAGATATAGGCCTAAGGAAAGGGTAATCATCTTAGCCTACTATATTGTATAGTAGGTTCCCTACTGTCTTAAGTAGTGGTAGATAATTATACACTTATTGCCCCAAACAACGCGTACTATTAGAACCTAGCGGTACAAGGCCTACGCCCAACAACCAATATAGAAGTAGGAATATATCTTATCTTTTTTACGCCCGTAGGGTATTATTAAAAGACTATTTAGGTAACCCAGAACCTAGGTAATATTAAAGGCTGTTAATAACGACGAACCTAGCGGTATAAGGCCTACGCCTAATAACTAATATAGGAGTAGGAATATATGTCGTCTCTTTATACCCGTAGGGTATAGGCCTATACGTACCGTTAGAACCTAGCAGTACAAGGCCTACACCTAGGGTATTATTAAAAGACCGTTCAGGTAACCCAGAACCTAGGTAATATCAAAGGCTGACAACGACAACGACGTAGTAGGGGAAGAAGGAGGAAGCTGGAAAGCGTCAATTTAAAACCTATTAAAAAACCCTGTGGGAAAAATTGTCAGGAAAGACTACTTATTAACAGCTGTGAAAAGACGCGACGCGAAACTTCGCAATCCTCTAAGGGGTAAGACGTTTTATTATAACAACAACACAACGCCGTACGGCATAGCATTATTAAGGCTATAAGACGAATAAACAATAAATTCTCTATTTGTCTGTACAAGTAGGGGTTGTAAATATTGTCACTAGATAAATAGCGTGGAGCGTATGCGGTAGGGCCTGTATAGCGTAGTGTAGGTCACCTAACCACCTACGGCCCGATAGATAGCCCGACCTTTACTACCCCTTTCTTTCTCTTTTAGTAGACAAAAGAAAGACACGAATGAATAAAGAACCAGTTACCTTATATTGCAATTGCAGTACCCCCCTAGGTGATACCGACACTATTAAATAAGCCTTATTTCAAAGCGAAAAGCCAAAAGGCTAATTGTAATAGATATTAATGTTACTATTTGAAGGAGGCGTGACTTCGCTTTAAATAGACATTTTTATATAATTTTAGTAAGCCCTTTAGAGGAATTAAGTATAAACCTTTTAATTACCTCTTTTATAATCTTACTAGAATCCCACCTTAATAAGGCCTTAAGCTTAACTCTGGAAAGGATAGCAGAGTATAACTACTCTGGACTTAACGGCTCCTTTAAGAAAAGCACCCACTAAATATATAGAACTAGCTCATCTATATTATAGGAGTCGTATATTAAAATATTACAAAATAGCTTGTGTAGGTCACTAGGAATTTCCTAAAGCCTTTGCTAAAGTGCATAGATATAACCACTATTATATTCCTTATTTAGTATCCCTACTATAAGAATAACCTATATAAAAACCCCTAAGGCTTTTTCTTAAAGTTCTATCCGGATTTTTATAGTAACTTTACTTTACCTAATCTTTAACTTGCTCTCTAGGTAGTTAGTTATATTATAGTTATATCCTTCTTATCCTTCTAGGTCTAAATTTAGATTTTTCCGCATTATAATATATATGTCACGGCTAGCTTTCCGTAGGAGCGATCCAATAGATCAAGCAACAATAAGGGGCTATATTATAAATAGACTAAGGTAAAGGCTTAAAGAAAGGGGCGCGGTAAACGACTATGTATATGTTTGGTCGTCGGGGCAACGTTAGGGCAACGTTAATCCGTGACCGACGACGCCTTAATGGTAGCTATGTAGACAAACCGTCACATCACCCCCCTTTAAGCCAGGAGGATCGCCCTCGATCCTTATAGTCAGGCTCTCCTTGTCCGTCTTGCCCTTCCGTCCTTCTCTACTTTATTGTCTTCCTCTAAGGGCTCTAGATCTACGTCCTTGTAATACGCCTCTAGCCATTACAGCAGCTATATAGGTGGTCCGGCATTATGGGGTCTCTTGTTATGGAACGCCTTGATCTTATAGGGGGCGCCGATAAAGCTGTTTGCGTTATACCAGGTATTATCCAGGTCGTGGCCTACCCAGTTAACCTTATACTATAGCCTTCTATAATAGGTTCTACTAGCAAGGATCTTATCAATCTTATACTCTGGCTTGCTATTAATTAGGACTAGCTCCTCTAGCTCCCTATTTTAGCCCAGTAGGGGGTTATCTAGGTCCTTTCGTAGTCGATCAGCATAGAAGACGTTTGACATCTTTATATTTGGGGGTAGGTTAATAATATACGAGTGTCCTTTTATGCCTAGAATCTTATAGGACCCTGTAAGCTGTCTATCTAGCTTAACACTTAGTTGGTTAGTAGCCCAGCCCTTCCTAGTAACGTATACTCAATTACCTACTCCGAAGTCTGGTTCGTGACGGTGCCTATTAGCTTGCCTTGTCTGCCGCTCTTAGGCCTTTACTAGGTTATCTCTTACCTATTTAACTACATCCCAGGTCCTATATGCAAAAGCCTAAGCTTCTTATCGTATTAGCTTCTTACAAGGTGTTGAGGTTGCTCGTGTATATTCCTCCCAGTTAAAGTAAAGCCTTGGCTTAAATCCTAGCTCTAGCTCGTATAGTGCAAAGCCAGTAGATTTATGCGGTAAGATTGCCTGTGCGAAGTCTATATAGGGAAGGAGCTCTAACTAATTGTCCTAGTAGTGGTTAATAAAGGGCCTTAAGCGTTGGTTAATGTACTAGTTTAGTACCTCTATATTACCATCAGTTTATAGGTAACTAGATATAGAGAGCTTTTGCTTAACGCTGGTTAGTTTACATAGCTCATCTATAAAGGCTAAGATAAATTGGGGTCCTTAATCTGATGTAACTATCTCTAGAAGGCCATATATGCGCCAGACGTGTTGGTAGTACAGGTTTGCTGCGTCAGCTACGGTGGCAGTTTTATAGTAGGGTAGTGAAAAGGCTCTCTTACCTAGTCAATTAACGACTACAAAGACATTATTAAAGCCCTTTTTATCCGTTAGGAAGGACTTAAAATCAAAAGAGATGTACTACCAGCAGCGTTCACCAATTGGTAGGGAGTACAGCAGGCCTGGGGTTTTATCATAGGGTATATGGGTCCTCCTATAGGTCCTACAGTTTCCTATATAGGTATCGCAGTCTAAGGGTAGTCCTGGCCAATAGTATCAGTCTATCACAAGTTTCCTAGTCTTCGTCTTGCCTAGTTAAGCAGTTACCTAACAGGAGTGTACCTCTACAATAAGGTAAGTATGGAGGTAATTAGTATTAGGGACCATTAGCTTGCCAAAGCAGGTTAGTAGTCCTCCTTGGAGTTTCCAGCCCTTCTGGTCTTGCTCGGCTAGCTGACGTAGCCCTACTAGCGACTTACTAGTTTAATTGGCCTAGAGGATCTAATCAACCAGCTTATATAGTTCCCATTTATAGCTTACTACGACTAGGGGGTCCTTGGAGGTTGACTCTAGTGTAGCAATCATAAGGGTGGGGTTAATTAGGTACATAGTGCGTGCGGCTACATCCTTCTCTTTCTGCGTCTTTAGGTCCTCTTGCTTTCGTAATAGGGTATCAGCTACTATATTTGCCGTGCCTAGCTTATATATAATCTGCATATAGAAATCAGCTAGCAGGTCTGCCCAGCGGGCTTGCCGTGGGCTTAGCAGCCTCTTGGTTATAAAGTACTTAAGGGCTTAATAATCTGTAATTACCATAAAGGGTGTACATTAGAGGCCGACAAGGTGACCTTGCCATTCCTATAGGCCTCTTATCACCGCTAGCATCTCTTTGTCGTGGATCTCGTACCGCATCTCCGCAGGAGACATTATCTTTAAGAAGAAGGCTACTAGCTTCCAGGTCCTATTGTCTTGCAGCTAGTTTAGTACCCTAGCTACTACTTCGTCACTCACATCCGTTTCTATACAGGTGTCTTAGAACGGTAAGTAGTGCTTAATTACGCTGCCAGATAGCATAAGGGCCTTGACTTACTTAAAGGCTTTAAGCTCTTCCTCCCCCAGCGGGTGCTATGCTCCCTTCTTTATAAGCTTACTAAGCGGTTATATAACTCAGCCGTAATCCTTTAAGAAGGCCTGGTAGAAGTTATAGAATCCTAGGAAGAATTATATCCCTTTTATAGAGGTAGGGGGTTCCTAATCCTTAATTGTAGATAGCTTGTCAGTGTCCATAGCGACCCTATTAGTACCGATAACGAAGCCTAGGAACTTCATCTTAGTAACATTAAACTCGCTCTTCTTAATATCCGCTTATAAGCCTACCTTTTAAAGCTTCTGCAGGACCTTCTTAATATAGACTTCGTGCTCTAGCGGGTTGTCCAAGTAGATTAGGATATCGTCTATATAGGCTGTATAGAAATCGTCTAGGTAGTTAAAAAGGACATTATTAATAAATCTCTGGAAGGACGTAGGGCCGTTATACAGTCCAAAGGGTATAATATGGTACTTATATAATCCGTACCTTATACAGAAGGTAGTTAACTCCTCTACCTCTTCCTTTAGCTATATATGGTAGAAGGCCTGCTAAATGTCTAGCTTAGTAAAGATCTTAGCTCTTAATAGCCTGGTCAATATCTCCTTAATTAATGGCAGCGGGTAGCGGTCCTTCTTGGTAATTGTATTAAGCTTTTAAAAGTCAACGCAGAACCGCTACCCCCCTCCTGGCTTTTTAGCAAATAGGACCGGAGCTGTAAAGGGTATATTACTTAGTACAATAAACCCCTTCTGTAGGTGCTCCTGTAGGTAGGCCTTAACTAGCTCTAGCTGTTCTAACAACATATTATACAGCAGGCTAGGGGCTAGTTCTCTGCTGCTGCTTTTAAGAACAATATCATAGTCCACCCCCTCGCGATATAGTAGTAGCATATTGGAGGTAGCTTTTAAGAAACCGTCAGCGTACTCTTAATAGGGCTGTAGTAGCTTTTCGTAGACAAGCCGGCGAAGTTCCTCCTTGTTATTAGGTAGGGCGTCTTGTCCCTTCCTATCCTCTGTTAACTAGTCTATCTTATAAAGACTAGTATATCTAATTACTATATCCTTGCGCTTTGCTCCTTGTAAGAAGTTCCTCACCTTAAGTAGCGCAATATCTGCTGCCCTAAACTCCCTAGTAAATAAAGACCTCCTCTTTCTTAGCTTTAACGGTGGAGCTGGCCTAGGGTAGAGCTGGTCTTCTATTTTCCTAATTGCGTCTTAGGTATCAATCTTCCAAGTATACTTATAGTCGTACAAGGCCCACTTGGCTTGCTTTGGCTTAGCCTGTCCCTCCGGCTTGATTTTAGTAGAGGACTTCTTCTCTTAGAGTTGGCTGATCGTAACTATACATTTAAGGATACGCTGGGGGGTAGGCCTAGGCTTTAGGTCTAGTAGTGCGTCCCTTTAATCTGCATCCTTCTGGTAATTTATTAATTAGCGGGGGTAGGAGCTCCTTTCTTGGTATAACTATATCTTACCTACCATGGTAGTTCCTCTTAGTTCGCCATACTAAGACCCAGTATTTGCAATCAATAAGGGCCCTAGTCTTCTTAAACCACCTACAGCTAATAAGAAGATTATGGCGGCTAGTATTACAGAATAGGAACTATATAGGGACTCATTGGCCATCTATAACTAGGTTAGCCCTAAAGAGCTATCTAATTATATCTGTCTACTAATTATTATGGCCAGATACAGCGACTCCTTATCCTTTGATCTTATAGAGCTTTGGTTATAGTTATTACTTAATAATTAGCAGTAGCTTATGGTGTATAAAGGCCTCTCCGCCCGCACTAGAGTCAAGCAGGCTTACTATATTAAGAGCCACGCCACCTAGCGCGATCCTGTATAGCATTATAAGGGCTGCGCCTCCTAAGATCTCCTTCAGCTATATAGGCGCTATATTAATTGCTCCGGTCTACTCTAGGTAGGAGACTTCTCCTAAAGCTGCTTATTTTCCAATTCCGCCAAGTTGGTAACTATCTTGTACTCTTCGCTTTGGTCAATTACTTTAGCTTCTGTCTTCTTCAGCATTATACAATCCTTGGAATAGTGTCCTTACTTACCACAGTTAAAGCAGGTAACTGGCGCTCTTGCGGCTAGTGCTGGAGTTAAAAACTACTAGAAAGGGGGGGGACCCTTAGTCTCTTCAGCGCCCCTAGTAGATACTCTCTTAATAGCCTAGGCTACTCTGCGGTCACTTCGTTCCTTACCTATCTGCTTTAGACCTTAGGCGTACTGTTAAGCAGTCTTGTAATAAGCATAGAAGCTACAGTCTTTATCTGCCACCTTAACTTCCATTTAGACACGTAGGCTGTTGTAAAGCTTATTGTAAAGCTCCTCTTTCTATTAATCTTGTGGCATCCTTAAGATATTTACTAGCCATACAAAGTTAGATTGGAAATCGTTAAAGTCTCCTAGGTACGGCATCTTAAGGCCTTTAAGCTCCTGCTGGGCCTTAATGCGGCGATCTAGGTCCTCAAAGACGTTCTCTAGGAACTCAAGTACTTCTTTGCTGGTAGGGTTGCGTTCCGCATCACGCTCCGCCTCTAGGTAGGGTAAGAGGTGGTTATAAGCTTTGCCTCCTACACGTGTCTCAATATACGCTACTTTTGCATCCTCTTCCTGATCCAGGTTGTCTTAATAGAACCAGTCTGCATTAGATTAAAGCTTGTTTCATATATGGCCGCTCCAGGCACAATAGGTAGGCTCTTTCCTATCTGTTAGCGTAGGTAGGTCTAGAAACTTTACTGTGCGTCCTGAGCCCGTAACACTGCTTGTTTAAGAGAGTAGTGTCCCTTTTTATATTGTCCGTGACAGTATGCTTCCTTGCTCGCTGTCTTCCCAATCTAGGGCTTATATAGTAACCTTACGGCCCATCCTTAATATCTTCCAATTGGCCTTGCGGAGCTTGTCTGTCCTATTGTCCAAGTGCTCCTTAAGCTCCGCTATCTTTACCTCGGCCTCCTCTTTCGCATTAATAGCCTTATACGCGTGGTTATTTGCAAGACGCCATAGCATAGCGATCTGCTGTTCCAACGCCTTTCTTCGTATTCCCTAGAGCCTCAGCTCCTCCACAAGTTCGGTTGTAGGTATCTCGGCTAGGCTTTGGGTAGTCACAGCTGTGAACTCCTTTTTGGTCTCCATCTCGAAGTATACAGGGTTCTTATCGTCTTCCGATTGTGCCATAAGACGGTCCCATTTGCTCTTCATATTATCTGAAAGCTCTGTCTCGCCATAGTACGGTTGGAGCTCTGGCGGCTCAAGTGTCGCGTCTACGGGTTCCTCGCGACCTGCCAGCGCTGGGTTGGTAGCTATCTCTAGCGCGCTAGGCCTTGACGCGCTCCTTTTTGCTATAGTGTCTCTTTTTGCTTCCTTAGGCAAGTCCTCCTGCTACTGAGATTGTAATTGGGGTGATCCTTTTAATCTGATTGCCGCAGTCTCTTCTTTTAGCTGCTCAATCTGCTGTCGTAATTGCCTGCCTCGAGCAGGGCTTAGAGGGTTGGTTGGTCTGTAGTCGTGGTGGTAGAACTGGTTATGTGTTTGACCGTTAGACCTAGTATTGTGTCGCCTCTATAGGCCAATTGAGGGAGACCTTAGTCTAATGTCACGGCTAGCTTTCTGTGGGAGCGATCCGATAGATCAAGCAATAATAAGGGGCTATATTATGAATAGACTAAGGTAAGGGCTTAAAGAAAGGGGCGCGGTAGACGACTATGTATATGTTCGGTCGTTGGGGCAACGTTGGGGCAACGTTGATCCGTGACCGACGACGCCTCGATGGTAGCTATGTAGACGAACCGTCACAATATGGGTAGTACCTGCTTAAAAAGCAGACTTTAAATCTAATACTAGCTAATACAGCGAGCTCGCTAATACGTTCAAAAAATAATATTATATCCCTAATCTAACGTTCCTTACATTTATCTAAGGCGTTAATAAAAAATACCACAGACTCTTTAAGTCTTTGGATAGCTTGTTCTAACAGCGTTTTTAGTAATTCGGCCCTCCATTGGTATTATTTGCTGATACTTAACTCTGGGAGACTGAGTAAGTCAAAGACACATTGAAGCGCTGGGAGTTGTTTGAGGAGTTATAGTAAGAGCAACCAATATGCCCCAATTGTAGACTTCTCTATATCCCTACCTCGTGCATTAAAGAAGAACGAGATAATGATTCTATCCGTTATTATCTTATGGGCATTAGCAAGCGCAAATTTTATTAAGGTTAACTTCCCGGTTTTAGGCTTCCCTTTAATCCATAAAAAGCTATAGTGTTCGCCTAGTTTGGTGACGTTAAGCCAGTCGACGTATTTGGGGCTTTTTAGTAGCCATTTACATGTCTTGGCGTGAGCGTTTAGAATAGTTATCTGGCGCGCATCTATTTGGTCAAATCTTAATAAGTCTAGTAGCATTCTTCTTTCCTCTTCGTTAAGTAACGGCGGTACATCCTTTAAAGCCTCTTTAATCTCCTTCTAAAGCCAATTAAACGCCTTTCCCCATCCTTCACTATATATAAGTGGCATATGGATATTGAAAATGCCTAACAGATAGTATGCCGCGTCTTCTTCGCGTTTTATCTCGCGCTTTGCTGCCTATAATATACTCTCATCCACACTAAAATGAGACAAAGAGCTTCCTTAAAGGGCTTGGATGGCAATTCCAGTAATCTTATAGAGAATTTGCTCTAGTAATTGCTTATCACTGAGCCGCTGATCCTCCTTAGAGAAGAATTCAACTAATATTAGAGCAATAAGTTCTTAAAGCGTCTAGCCGCGAGTAAACCATCTGCTCCTTTTAAATGCTGGTTTCCATCCTTAGGAGAATTTATCGTCTCTAACTAAATTGTAGACTAAAACGTCAGACAAATATACGTAACATCTTGCCGTATCCCAATACCAGCGGAATATAGAGTTAATGGCTTCTGAAAGCTCCGTACTGCTTAATTTGTTAATGTAGCAAGTATCTACCCAGAAGAACTGCAGGCCGTTATTAGCAGCTTGCTTTCTGTAGAAGCGGATCTTCTTATTGCCAGCTTTACTCTTGCCTTTCCCTTTTACTATGTCTTTAAAAGTAACCTCTTTGTTATCTTCTCCCCAGGTATGTAAAAGAATAGCATAGGGTGGAATATTGTTGCTAAAGAATTCTACCAGGCTGAATTCGCCGCTATTTCTAAGCTGCAGAAGACGTATAAAGAGAGGATTGTTGGGGAGCTCCGGCTAAGGAAATTATAAGAATAAATATAGACAAGATGTGCACGAGTCGGGAAGTCAAAGAACTGCGACTATGCTGGCTGGCAGATCCATGGAAGAACGCTCAAACGAGCTGGGGATAATGCTGGGAATGTTACTAGGGATAATAGCGGGGCAGGAGGCAGAGCAAAGTGGCTGAGTAAGCGTGCTAATAATTAATATAGCATTAAAGGCGATTTAGCGCTTAATGCCGCCACCACTAGCAGGGAGGATGGCCGACCCGCTCCGGCCACACCCTTGTCGAGATTATAAAGTTCCCGCTACAGAGCGGTCCGTGCGGCCTAAAACCCACAACGCCGGGCTCCAATGGCCGCCTCAACACCAGAACGCGTGTCTGCAACACCACCTCTAGATCAGCCAGCTGCACCATTAAAAGCCCGCTTAAGGAAAGGCGCAAAGGCTATCGAAGCCCAACAGTCGCTTGGAACTCGGACAACAACAATCGTACCACGACCGACGCAGAACGAACTACCCCCATTCCCCACCGCCAGCGTCTCCGTCTCACCCGAACGCGAGAGAAGTAACACCAACCTTGAAGAAGTTGCGGCTCTCATTGCGAACCTAAGAGAGACCATAGTACAGCAGAACAGTGTTATCACGAACCAAAGCAGCATTATTGAGAACCAAAGCAGCATTATCGAGAGCGTCAGGGCTGACTTTACAGAGATCAAATTGGAACAGCGAAGCCTTAAGAAGCAAAATGCCAAACTCTAAAAGGCTATCTGGTCCCTGCAAGCGCAACCAAACACTCCCTTAGCTCTAACACAATCATGGGCGTTAGTAGCGGCCAGCGTAGACACGGCAGGGTTAGAGATAACTCTACCATAAACAATAAGCGCTAGGAACTCCAAGGAACCCAATCGGCAGCTAGTAATAGACATTAGTTAAGTGGGTAAGGAGGCAGTAGAGAAGGTAGCTACTACTAAAGCAGTAAAGTAGACCATTGTATAAGGAATAAAGGATGTTAAGAGGCTTACGGGAGCTATACTTAAGGACTTCCACGTATAGCGAACAAGTAACAGCGCAAGCGTTATTAAATTTTTAGTAGAAAAGGATAAAGAAGCTGCGTTTAGGTAGACAATTGCTTAATAGCTTAAACCGTATATCCCTAGGGCGAGGCTTATTAGACTTAAGTAGTATACAGTTAAGGCAGACTAGGTTAAAGTACCTCTAGTAATAGATATTAACAGCGGAAAAGTAAGTAAGTTAGCTATAGAGCGCTTTAGGATAGAGAATAGTATAGAGGTATGTATAATAAGATAGCTTGGATAACTAAGGCCGCATAGCTAGTATATATTAGTAGTTATTAAAGTGGCAACAAAGGAGGATATAGAGAAGCTACTTATATTAGACAACGTATTATTTAGGGGAGGTGCAATTATTATATCACCATTTAAGGAGTGACGTACCCCTATAGCATGCTATAAATGTAGAAGGTTTAGATATAGGGCTAGAGACTACACACGACCTAATATATATAAAATATATAGGCGGGAAGGCTATCTCTAATATAAGACGGTTAATCTATACTGTGTAAACTATTAGGGTCCTTACTAAGCCTTATACCATAAATGCCTAGTATATAGAAAAGAGATAGACAGGATTCTTATATAACAGCGCTATAAATAGAGAACTCTGGATTATCTAGGCAAATATAAGAAAGTATAGGGAAGTGTAGCATACACTATATAATAATAAAACGCTAGCGGACTTCTACTTTATTCTAGGCCAGGAACCTTATTGCTTTCTTTTAAATATGGAAGTAGTACTAGCTGGCTTAAACCCCTAGTAGATAAGGTTTGTCCTAATAGGCAGGAAGCAGTAGTATTTCTTAGTTAGGTTATATATCTAGGTATCTAAAGAGCTAGTAGCTATATAGCTATAGGTAGATTTAGCAGATATTATAGTGGTAGTGGCGCACATTAGCCAAAGGAGACTTATAATTATGTTAGTATATATTCTAGATAGATACTTAAGGAGAACTAAGGAAGAGAACCTAGAGGAGCTCTCTAGTAGGCTAGAGATAATTAATAATCTAATTTAGGGTAAACTATTGCGCGACTTATATACTAAGGTGGTGATTATAGGCAACTTTAATTGGCATAACCCGCTATAGGGAGGAAGTTATATTAGTACCACACTAACGTAAGAAGAAAGCGCGCTAATTATTAACTTTATGGCGGACCAGTTACTCTAGAGCCTGCTTCTAGTAGGAGTACCTATATTTAAGAGCGACACGGGGTAAATATCTATAATTAACCTTATACTTGCAACCCTAGGCCTAGTAAGTAAACTAGTAAAGTACACTATCTAGGAGTATAAGTACGGGTTAGACTATAGAGCTATTTATACTAGCTTCTAGGTTAATATAGACATATAGAAGAGCTAGAAGAGGCTGCTTATTAAGAATATAAACTAGGATAGGATTTAAAAAGATATAGAGTAATAGAAAGAGATAGGATTCCCTATAAAAGATATAGACAAAATAGTTAACTACCTTAATAGGTAGGTTAATAAAGCCCTTAAAGCATACTGCCAGCGGGCTAAGCCATTACTATATATAAAAAGATAGTAGAATAAAGATCTTATAACACTAAGGAAGTTATATATATACTAGAGGAACAGGAATAGTGCAATATAGAGGTAAGAAAGGGACGACCCTAAACTATGCAATATTATAGTAAGAGCGAAAAAGCTTTTTTATAGGACTATTCGGCAATATAGGAAGCTCTATTAGGACGAATTCCTTAGTAATAGTAATAATATATAGAAAGTGTTAAAATACCTTAATCTGTAGGCTATATCTGCGTTTACTAGAATACCGCTAATTAAGAAGGCTAGAGGATAGGGAGAGGTTATTATAGAGAACTATAATATTACAAGAGAACTACTCTAGGCATTCTTTCTGGTTCTACTGCTGTGTAAATAAGAGGAGGATGCTACGGCTAGCTATAACTAATTGCCATAGGAGCCCATTACTAAACATAAGGTTAAAGTAGCTATATTTAGGGCTAGCCCAAATAAGGCTCCTAGAAGGGACGGCCTACTAGTTAGGGTATAGCAAGAGCTGTGGCCCGTACTAAGTAGTAAGATTACCACTCTCTTTACCAAATTACTTAAGATAGGAAAGGTACTATAGGAATAGAAGGTAGTAAAGATTATACTACTATAAAAGCTGAAGCAGGGGGACTATATAATAGCAAATAACTATAGGCTGATCTCCCTCCTCCCAACGCTAGGAAAAGCACTTAAATTACTAGTAGTAGAGAGGATAGTATACCTAGTGGAAGAATATAGCCTACTATCTAAGATATACTTTAGAGCTAGGAAGTAAAGGTTAATAATATACACGCTATTATATCTCTATAAGGATGTATTTAGAGTATAGAAAGGAAAGAAAATACTATCCCTAGTATTATTTAATATTAAGGGTGTATATAATAATATAACTATAGAGCCGGAAATTAGGAGACTATAGCAGCGTTAGATACCTTAGATAATTATATAATAGGTATAGGACTTTTATATAAACCATTAAGCCTATATTCTAGTTAATGGATATATATTAGAGGTATAGGCGCTCCTATAGGCGGGTCTTCCATAGGGATTAGCACTAGCTCTAATATTCTTTCTATTCTTTAATATAGATCTTATATAAAGCGCACCCAGAAATAGCAGCTCTATAGCCTTTATTAATAACTACTTAGCATAGGTTATAGGCCCTATAGTAAGGGAAAACACATAGACTATCTAGGGAGAGATTATACTAATGCTTAAGAAATAGAAAAGGACTAGTAGAGCTTAATTTAAAGCGAAGAAAATGTTATTTATCTACCTTACTAGATATAAAGAAGCGGGTAAAGATACTACTATACCGCTCCAATTTAAAGGAAAAGGAATCCCCCTAATATAGGATATTAAGATCCTTAGGGTAATCTTTAATAAGGAGCTGTGGTTTAAGGCACACTTAGCAGATAAGGTAGGCAAAGCCACTAAGGTAGCGCTAGCGTTATGTAGATTAAAAGGACTACAGTTTAAGAGTATTAAGCAGCTAGCTAAGAGCTTGGTCCTACTAGTAGTGGACTATACGTTACTAATATAGTACCCACTTATAATATAAGAGTTAATACAGCTCCTTTAGTAGGCGCAGAGGATTACGGTATAGGCTATTATTAGGGGGTTTTGTACCGTTACTCTGCTAATAGCAAAGGTAGAAGCTGGCTTGCTCCCTCTTAAGTAAAGGCTATGCAACTAGGCCATTACGTTTTAGGTGTTAATCTATAAACTAGGCAAATTATATCCCTATTAGATAATTCGAAGACAGAGGCTCTATAGACGGCACTAGTTGCCACTTTAGAGAACAGTAGAGATATATAAGGATATTTAGGTAAATAGGGTGCTAGAGGTTAAACTGTATATATGCCTACTATAGGTGGCTAAGCCCAATGTGGTAATATATAAAGATAAAGAATATACTAAAGCTATTATTAAAGACTATAAGCTAGGATAGGTTGATATATATATTAATATATCGGTTTATAATAGTAGGGCAGGAATTAGCATATATGCCACACTATCTAAAGTAATACTTTTAAAAACAGTAGCAAGCTCTAATTAAGCTAACGCTTACCTTATAGAGCTTCTAGTAATTAGTAAGGCAGCTAACTAGCTATAGGACCCTATATACACGGCTATTAACTAAGTAGGTTTTCTAATACCTGCTTCTAGTATAAGAATATTCTCTAACTTGCAATTAGTGTTGCTATTAGTATAGAGCTAGAGGGCTAGAGCCTGCTAAGAAGTAGTTATAGAGATTATAAAGAAGCTTTAGCTAAATAATATTACGCTATACTAGATTCTAGGCTACTTAGGATTTATAGAAAATAAAAAGGCTAATAAGCTTACTAAAGCAGTAATAAGACTAGAGAGTAAGGAGCTACTATAGAGGGATAGCCTTCTATAGTACCTTATAACGTAAGCCTTAAAAAAAGCCAAGATAATAATAGGACCGCTTTTATTGGGAAGATCTAATACTAGTAAGTTTATAAGGAAGATTAACATAGCACTCTACCTTAGAAAGGCTATAGGATTATATTAGCAGCTAATTAGCTCTAAAGCTACTATCCTTACGCAGCTATAGACTGGCAAGTTATTTCTAAAGAAATATCTCCATAAGGTTAATGTATTAGAGACAGCGTTATACAACTACGGGCTTATAGAATTAATATAGCACTTCCTCTTCTCCTATAGGAGGTAGGTATAGTAGAGAATTAAACTAAAAGAGTAGCATAGAGACTAATTTAGAGACCTATTATATATATTAGGAGGCTACTTAAGTAGATAAGAAGGAGGTAGGAATATTAACGGCCTAATTAAACGCTAGAAGCTAGATATTAGCGTAGTTAGAGCTATAATTAAATTTGTGAAGGAGACCGGACGTCTATATCTAAGTGTATAAGATATAGAAAGCATAAAAGCCGATGTTAATAAGCAAAGGCTCTTAAGCATTTCTCCTTTAATCTCCAAACTAAACATACCACGAGCCTCCTCTATATGTGCCTTTACTAATATGTTATTAATTAAGAAGCGCACAACGCCGGAACAGCCCTGCGATTACGAGGTGTTGAAAAATATTTACTTAGGCTCGCCTCTAAACTCCGACTTTCTTCTAATAGTAATGTATTATTTTTTATTTTATTTTTATTTCCTTAGTTAAGTATAGTATTAGGTAATGGATATATAGTTTTTATAGTTGGCTTCTAAACTAGAGCAAGCATATCGGTAGTAGGAAGTATTTAGTTAGCGCTCTATAACGGCCTATACCCTAAATAGTGCATGGCTATAATAAAATATATATACATATATACATACGGGCTGTGGTTAGTGCGGGTTGGTAGCCCTCCCTGCTAGTGCAGGCAAAAGCCTAGAGGACTTTTACACTAATTTATATACTAGAAGTATGATTTTCCTACAGCTAAATAGCAACAATTTCCCAAGCCGTACTGTGCTGCGAGGATCTTACGTGCAGATCTAGGTTAATAGCGGATGCTTAAGTTTGGAGGTTAGGCAATACTTGAAAATGCTTTAGTGACTGTTCCTAATGATATTTGCTATCCCTCTTGCTGATTAGTGCACCGCTGTGCTAAGTCTTATACTTAAACTAACCGGCGCGTGTTAAGTAGCTCCAGGCCTTAGCCCTAATTCCATCTTCTCTTAATTCTAGGGAAAGCTCTTATATACAAGCTTAATACGCTCCGTTATTCGTAGCCTTTTAAGGCGTTACCCCTATATCTACTCTACTAGCAAATATTTTACAGCTAAAGCCCGAAATTCGCCTAGCGCAAGCTGTTTCGTAGTTTAAAGCGGACCTCTTAAGTAAGTAGAAAACTACCTTCCGTACCTATAGATCCCAATTATACAATTCCCCTCTAGATCCTAAAGATATTATACGACTTATAGCTAAGATTAACCGCTAGGCATCTAGAAAGGCCGGCGGCCGGCGTTATTTTAGACCTTACTTAATTAATTTCCTATAAGCTGTCTAGTAGTACGCTATACTTAGGGATATTATAGTAGGCGGCGCTTAGAATATAATTGCATCTAGTATCTAGTCGCTAGTGCGAATATTATTACTTATTAGTATTTTTTAACCTTAGTTATATTCTCTACTAATATCTTTATAGTTAATTATAAACTTCTATTCCCACCTTAAAAGGATATTAACGCTCCTTATAACTATTAGTCGCTTAGCTCCCTATTACTAAATAATAGCCTTACTATATCCCTAATCTAAGAATCTATAATTACACCTATCTAAATATTTTATTATAGCGGTTCGCCTTTATTATTAGCTATTAAGGTTTACTTAGAGGTTAACCTTTAGGCAATTTATATCTACTCTAAGCGACTTTAATATAAAGACTTACTAATTAGAGTTTAACCTTTAGGCAAATATAATTAAAGAGGAGGTAATCCTATAGATAGCTAAGAAGATTAAGGAGGAAGCCTAAGAGAACTCCCAATTTAGAACTCTTTTAAGTAGGTTTTTTAAATCTGGGTTATTCTAGTAAAAGATAAAGATAAATCTACAAGTGCTTAATCTTTACTCTATTTATAATTATAAGATAATATAAAAGTAGACTTAAAAAGTTAGAAACGTAATGTCACAGTGCCATTATATAGGTAAACTAAATAACTACGTTGTGGTATAAAGAGGAGAAGAGGCGAAAGGAGTATTATATATAAGTAGTAGGGCTAGGCGCCAAGGCGCTAGTAGTGGGCCAGCCAATAGTAGGAGATAGTACGAGATAGTATAAAACAGTACGCGACAGGTTAGTGCCGTGACACATAATACTATTTAATTAAACTGCTAAATACTACGCCTAGAAAGGCTAAGTAGATTTCTATACGCTTATATATATAGGTAAGCTTAGATTTAGAAAGTCTGTTTTACTAGCTAATATTATTAATAATCTAAATCTTTATATTTAAAGTAAAAATATTATAGTGGCATACTTCTTTTATAGGTATAATATTCCTAAAAGTTTAAAAGCCCAGACAGTTATTAGTTCTTTAGCCTAACAATTACTGCGCCTAATTTTAGACCTTTTAATAGTAGCGGAATTGCTTAATAAGACTACTTTAGCCCTAGATTTTAAAAGAATATTTAATTTAATTAAACGCGCCCTTCTACCTAACTATAAAGCGTACTTTATCCTTAACGGGCTAGATAAATATAACTATATAAAGGGGAAAATATTAATTTAAGAACTCTAGAAGCTCCAGAACACATCCGTGCTACTTCTCTATATTTTACTAAGACTAGAGCCTAATAATATCTTAAAATTAAGCCCAGAACAGTTTAATAACGCTATAGTATTTTTAATTCCTAATAATAATCCTAATATTATTATTATTATTTATTGCTTAACGTCCGATTCGGATCCCTGTTGGGCCCACGCGGACTACTCCTTATATACATGTGGGGAGAAAACTCTATTTGAGAAAACCCCGTGATCCGTCTCCCCGCCTTTTAGGGCTCGCTTGCGAGTCGCCTGCGAGTTACCAATAGTGCTCTACTACCTTACTTTTTGACCTCCTTGGGAACCACTACTGCTGTAATAAACCTACGGACGCGCTAGTATCACACACTGTACTCTACTCCTGTAGAGTTATTAGGGGGCGCCTGTTACTCGCCCCTTTGCCTTCTATTACTATTTCCTTTGTAACCCAGAACTGGTCTAGCATATTTTGGCTAATGAGCCACCAGGTAGCCGCCTTGAGGCCTTTCTGTGTTGAGAGTAGTGTATTATAGTTTTTTGTGCCAGCTGCTGAGAGCATTGCTTCTTGGCTGGTGTGTAAGGGGCATAACAGTATTACGTGTTTTGGTGTCTGTCTTGGCCAGCTATATTCGCACCTTGGGCTACCCACTGGGACACCTACCTAGTGAAGCCAATCTTTTAGTCCTATTATTCCTGTCCTTAAGAGTGTTGCTATTGTATTTTCTGCCTTTATTAGGCCCTCTTGGAGCCCTTGGGTATTTACCTCCCATAGCATTGCCTATGCTACGGCTTGGGTTCCCCTTGCCTAAGCCTACCTCTGTACCTTCGACTCCCATTTGTCTCTCCAGCGTCGGTCCAACCAGTATTGTGTTGCGGTAGATAGTTTTCTAGTACTCTTTCATGCTCTACTTTGGCTTCTTTCTCTCCCTTGCTATTGTCTTTGCTGGCTTCTTACACGTCTCCCTTCCTCCTCTATATAGGCCTGGGCCCTAGCGCCGCACTATTCTTCTTCTGCTTTCTCTACCTGTTTTCCTAATATATCTTCCCTACTTTGGGGTTGTTGGTTCCTTCTCCTACAGGGCACCCTAGGGTCCCTCCATAGTTTGTTTAGGCGTGTCTTGATATACTTTATGATGTTAGAGTTGCGTTCCTTTTGCACCCTTTACATTGCATCGGCTTTAATATATAGTTATAGGGGGGGAATATTGGCTTCCTTCTTAAGCAGTGCTATGGCCGTTTGCTTATACCCGCCTGTTATACTCCTAAGGCAGGCTGTTTGGACCTTTTGGAGTGGTTTAAGGAGTAATTTAGGGGGGCCTTTCTTAGTTTCTCTAGTGGCCTAAATGCTAGATCCATACGTTATGGTTAGCCGGACAACTGCTGTATATAGTAGGCGTGACCTCTGGAAGTATGGACCTTATGTAGAATTGACAATCCTGGACATGGCGATATACTGTGCTTAGCCCTTATAGGCCGCTTGCGCCGCATGTGCGCTCTACCAGAGCTTGCTGTCTACCCACACTCCCAATACCCTTAGGCCTTAAACCGGTTGACCCCCAAAGCCTTGGATATAAATTGTATGCTAAAGATCTGTAGATTGGTTACATTTTCTTGTGAAATAGATTAGCTGGTATTTCTCTAGTAAGAATTGGACTCTATGTCGTCTTGCCCATTCTATATAGGTGTCATAAGCTTTCTCTAGTGTCCTGCAGTTCTCTACGGCTGTTGGCCCATATATAATTAGGTTTATGTTATCAACGAAGCCTATCCCCTAGGTCGCCCCTTCCTTAAAGGTGTCAAGCAGGTTGCTTATAAAGAAGAGGAAGAGTATAGGCGACAGAGGTAATCCTTGTGGTATTCCTGTTGCAACTGCAATAGGGGGGCTCTGGTATCCGCTAAAGACCAGTAATATTTCTTTCTGGCCTGTAAATCCTTAAATAAATTAAATGATCTATTCTGGGAAGCCCTTTGCCCTAAGGATGTATAGGAGACGCTCATAGGGTATATTATTGTAGGCGCCGCTGATATCTAGGCTAAGTATTAATACTACGAAGTCCTTTCGCATAGCCCATGCAGTTTTAATAGTGGTAGCGAGTAGTGTAAGTGCTGATAGCGTTAAGCGATTCTTTCTTGCCCCCATTTGGCTTTATGGTAGTAGGGCGTGTTCCTCTGCCGTATCTACTATATGGTCCGCTATAACCTTTTCTAAGATCTTGCTTAGGGTGTTTTCTAAGGCAATAGGGCGGTAGCTTTCTGGGATTAAGTAGTCTGCTTTGCCTTCTTTTTATAAGATAACCGTCGTCATAGATCTTCTGAGTCACGGGTAGTAGCCTATTGCAAAGCATGCTCTGGCTACGTCTGCAAGCTAAGGTGCTATAAGTGGTCCACAGGTCTTTAGGGCTTTGTTTGGGATCCCATCTGGTCCTGGTGCTGTGTTGTTTAAGAGGCGGCTGATAGTTCTGGCCATTTCTTTAGTTGTTATGTCGCTGTCGACCCTTAGGTAAGTCACCGGTGTTTTACTGGTGATGTCGCTAAGGTCTGCTGGAGCCGGTTAAGGGAAAAATCTTTCTATAAGGATCTTTGCCTTCTCGTTATTGTTGCTTGTGGCCTGTAGTTCACCTGCTCTTTATAGAGGTGGTAGGTATAGATCTTCTACTAGGCGTCCCGCCTTTTTCTTTACCCATTTCGCTATGGTCCAAAGGCCCTTGTTATAGGGGAGACTTAGGTTAGTAGTGTGTTCGTTTATAAACCGTCTCCAGTTATTCCTTGCTTCTTTTCTTAGGGTATTCTTTAGCTGGTTTCTTGTGTCTTTATATCGTCTCTCGTCCTCAGAATCGTGGCTGCTTGTGTATTTCCTCCTTGCTCGTCGTTGGCCGGCTACAAGGGCCGCGCACTGTACGGACTATACGTGTCGCGTATAGGGGCCTGGTTTTGAAACCGGGCAGTGCTCTTTTAGCCCGCTTTTAATTGCTGCCTAGATCCTTTCTAGTCTTTAATTAATTTCCTTGGGGGTAGCCAATAAGCCTTACTTATTTAGTATTGGGTGGATTTCTTCTAAGTCTTGGAGTTATTGTTTAATTATATTAAAGAAGCTATCTACGTTAAGCTTCCTTATTGCGTATCTTTTGCTATTTGGTTGCGCCTTGATGTCCAGATCTAGTTGTATCTGGATAGGGATATAGTCTAAGGTAAGTGCCCATTCTTCTTTAGGGGAGCACCTTTCGAGTCTCTGGTATAGGTTTTCGTCCATAATCGTAAGGTTAATTGTACTTTTGGCGGTGCCCTATTGTCATGTGATTGCACCTGGGGGGGTAGCTAGCTTAAGGCCCCCGTTGTCTATAGCTCTTAGTAGGCACTCTGCCTGTTAATTGGCAGCAACATAGATGCCCCCCCACCATAGGTGGTGGAGGTTTATGTCTCCTAGTAGGATAGACTCCGCGTGTTTAGTTTCTAGCAAGCTTATTATAGATATAATGTTCTCTATCTATGCTACCCCTTCGACCCTAGGGTTATAGATATTAATGATTTGTACTAGTCCCCTGTATATCTAGATGGTTATAACTGCAATATCTGGGTTAACTGCCTGCCATGACCATAAGGCAAGGCTGATATTTTTGCTAATTATAAAGCATACGCGTATGGCTGCTTTTGGTTTATATAGGAGCTGGAATCCTCAGGGGCAGTATGTTAATTATATGTAGGTATTATAATACGGCTCTTGTATGGCAAGAATATGGTGTTTCTCTGGGTCTAGACTGTCTAGTAGGGGCCTTACTAGATGGTGGTTCGTATTGCCGCAGTTGTACTGTATAATGGTTAAGTGGCGGACCCCCGGCGGGGGTCCTTTGCCTCTCCTTCGCTCCTCGCTTCTTCCGTTTCCACTTTCTCTAAAATGTTTAGAACTTCCGTCTCCTATATTTACTCCCTGGCTACTACTTATTTTGTGTGGAGCTTTCTATTCCTGTGTCTTGTGTTCCTACTAGCCTTTCTAAATCTAAGTCTATTATTGCCTCCGGTTCTTCCCCCGTTCTTACTGGTTGGCTATGTGCCCCTTATGAGCTAGCTATGTGTGTTGTGTTTGCCGCGTTAAATCTAATTCTTGATTGTCCCGGCCTTGAACTTGCCGTAGCCGTCTATAGGGGTCTTCCTACTGGGCGTCCTCTCCCTTGTGTCCCATGTGTCCCTTGTGTTCCTGTTTGGTCTGGTAATGTCGCGCGGCGTCGCTTTTGGCCCGTTGAGGCTTGGGATGGCTGGCTTAGCCCCCCAGTGTTAAAGGTAGGAAACGCTAGGAAGACACCTGCGTCCCCCTGGCTTATCGCCTGTTGTTTCTATTTATATGACCTGGCGTGCAGTTGTTCCCGTAGCTGTTGAGCCCTTTCCTTCCGTCTCCTGTATTTAATGCAGCCTTCTCTCTCCCACGCCTTATGTGTGCTTCGGTGACAGTTCGCGCATTTTATTTGGTCTTGATTTGTACATTGTCTTATATTATGGGGGCCTGCACAGTGGCCGCAGCACACCTGTGCTGCGTATATGGATTGGGTGTGTTCCCATTGTGCGCAGCGATAATATTATTCCAGGCGTAGTCTGTGGTTGTAGAGCCTTGTGTTGTATATAAGGCCATTTATAATTATTCCTTTTTGGATAAGGAGTTTTTGCATTCCTGGTGTATGTATGCTGACGATAAGGGAGCTATGCGTTTGTTTGTTGTTTCCCTGGCGAGTCTCTAGCGCCCCTTATGTCCTCTTATTGTTTTTATTGTATGCTTGGTTTGTATTTTCCTGTCGAAGCTATTGGATCTGGGTAATTACAAGTCCTAGTATAAGGCGTTCCGTTTGTTTTACTATCTCCTGTATAGTTGCTGTATTGTCCGCCTGGCGTCCCCTTTCTACCCTAAGGCTTATGGGAACCGACAGGACTTCAACTGGGTGATCTTTATGAAGCACTTTTATGCCAATACGCTCTCCTAGCCTGTCCCCTGCCCTTACGGCCCGTTCCTTTGCCTGTTGGTCCTTTAGGGTGACTCTAATGTCTCCACTCCTAAGGTGTCGGACTGCGACGGCGTTGTGGACCTCCTTGCGAATCTCCGTAAGAACTTCTGTTTTTGATTGTCCCCTAAGTTCCTCTGCCTTTTCTGTATTTGGTCATATTGTGATTATATGCCCGGTTGTTGTCTTTAGGGGGGTAGGTTCCCTGTGCTATGGGAGCGCAGCTATGGCGGCCTAGGTGCGGTTCGCCTGTGGGGGGGGGTTTTGTTTATCTTCGATTTTGTTTAGCCGTTGGAGGATTTGATTGAGGGTTTGCTGGAGGGGCGCCTAAGGTTCGCTGGACTGGAGCCATTCTACTAGCTGTATTAGTTCGTAATGGCTAACAGATGCTCCCCCATAGTTCCGGATACTAGACGCGTCTAAAAGGCTTTATATTTTGTCAGATGCCTTCTTAATTGGGGTATTTCCGCTTTCTAGTGTGGTATTCGCCCGTCCTTGTTGTTGTTGTGGGGGGCCATTATTGGGTATGGGTCTGGCGGTTACGCGCGACTGCGTACCACCGTCGTTCCACCTGTGCCTCCCCTGTGATGCATGCATCTCAGGGGATTATTAGGGTGTTTTTCAGGGTTCTTTTGGTTGGTTTGGTCTTTTTGGGCTGGGTGTAGCAAGAGCTCTAAAAGTTCTTTGTTCTGAATAATCCTAATATTAAGGCATTTATTAGGGTAGAGTTAGAGAGTTATATAGAGTCTAAAAAGCTAGTAATAGGAAATCCCGCCCTAATACTGGAAATATAAAATATTCTCTTAGAAGGATCTTAAGGAATATTCCTCTAGGTAGCTCTCTAAATTAAATTATTATACGCTATAAAAATAGATAATAATATTTAGGATGCTCTGGCAAATCTTCCTAAGAATCTTTTAAAAACATTTTCTTATATTCTATAAAGGTTAAAAGGATTAGGAGGGCCTTATTAGAGGTAGATACTAGAGCTTATTACTATAGCTCCCCGTCTATTAATAACAGAGGAGCTTTAAGAAGCCTTAAGCGTAGTACCTAAAAATGCTATTTAGAACCTGGCAAGGCTTCTAAATAATATATATTTAATATTAACTTACTATAAATACCTCCTTACTATTAATAAAGAGGAGTTAACTATATAACTTATGCACTATAGCGTTAAGCAATTTCTCCTTAGTGGTTTTAAAGATTCTACTAATATAGTATTTATAATTAACAGCGTAGAGAGGAAAATAGTAGATATTATTATTACCTACCTTAGTTACGGCGTCTTTAAAACCCAGCTCTCTACTATAGTAGTTCCGCAAATAATAACCAGGTTAGCGCTATCCACAATTATTTATTTAACCCTAGACTCTTTAAGTAGTGTTTAAAATCTTATATTAAGGCTCTTAAAGTCTAGGAAACGGCCTAACTATAATATTAGCAAAACTCTTGCCGAAATAAGCAGGCTTTTTAAATCTTATTTAGCAGATAAGTTTTACTTTTTCTCTTATATGAAATTATATTAGCTGTAGTATATCTTATATACTTTAGAGCAAGAGCTAGTTATATATAACCTGCTGCTTAGACTATTTAAAAGGAAAGCAGTAAATATAAATGCAATAGATAAAGACGGCTGGATGCTACTATGGTGGGCCGCTGAGAACGGGCACGAGGCCGTGGTTAAGCTGCTGCTGGACTCTGGCAAGGTCGATGCCAACTTAAATGCCAGTAATGGTTGGACGCCGCTCTTATAGGCGGCGGGGAATGGGCACAAGGCCGTGGTCAAGCTGCTGCTTGAGACGGGCAGGGTGGACGTTGATTCGAAGGACTACAGCACAAACGGCTACGGTCGGACGCCGCTCTCGTGGGCGGCGGAGAATGGGCACGAGGCCGTGGTCAAGCTGCTGCTCGAGACGGGCAAGGTGAACGTCGGTTCGAAGGACAGCTTCGGTCAGACGCCGCTCTCGTGGGCGGCGAAGAATGGGCACGAGGCCGTGGTCAAGCTGCTGCTCGAGACGGGCAGGGTGGACGTCGATTCGAAGGACTACAGCACGAACGGCTACGGTCGGACGCCGCTCTCGTGGGCGGCGGAGAATGGGCACGAGGCCGTGGTCAAGCTGCTGCTCGAGACGGGCAAGGTGGACGCCGATTCGGATGACAGCACGAACGGCTACGGTCGGACGCCGCTCTCGTGGGCGGCGAGGAATGGGCACGAGGCCGTGGTCAA
>Ga0307507_10001218_pt1 | contig 57377 bp, 19 predicted proteins | sample 7_EM_MG_FD_207223 | JGI IMG/M metagenome (GOLD analysis project Ga0307507, IMG submission 207223) | Populus trichocarpa ectomycorrhiza microbial communities from riparian zone in the Pacific Northwest, United States - 7_EM | ecosystem: Host-associated > Plants > Roots > Unclassified | place... | reverse complement strand
AGACGAATCCTTGAGGAGGTAAGGCCTTGAGGATCGTGGAGACTATATACTACGGGCACGTGCCTCCGGCACGTGACCGACGGCCATCCGAGGGGTGTCCGGGGGTTGTCCTGAGGGCAACCCGAGGTGACCTGCAATAATATCCCTTACATTGCCCCCCCCTTTCTTGCGGTCGGCCCCCAATCGCCATTACCTTGCAGTAAAGGGAGATTATAAAGGCTTGTCCCAGAAGGGGTTCGGAGAGATATTGGCATGCCGCTATATATCATCTATCTATCTAACCCCTGCTTTAAACTCCTAAAAACCTTAATAAGGAAAAACATAACTAGAGAAAAGACATAAGGATTGCCAGAAAACCTATTAGAAGCCTGCCAAAAGCATGCCGGTGACTACCTAGGCTAACCTAAGGATTTTCATACAACTCTACTTCCAAGCCTTTATACCGGTCTATAATTAATCGCAAGTATTATAGGCAATTTAGTGTTCCTGATGTAGTTCCATAGAACCTTTTAGTATAGGATTTGACGTACAGGGCCTTAGCTCACCGTCGTCTTTAACTATTAAGATATAATCTATAATCCTTTCTCCTAATCCCCTGTGTCACTAACGCATTACTCCCGCATTTGCCCTTGGGCTACTATATGCAGTTAGGTAATTAATTAGTTAATTAAAGAGACTTATCTCTTAAGATTTGGTACATATAGTTTCAAATCTGGTAGTCCTGTGCTATATAATTAGCGTAGCTTTACTGCCTAGTAAACAGGAGACACTTCGCAATAGCGCCTATAGCTATTATACAACTGTTAAGAACGTTTGTAACATTGTTCTTTTAATATTATAGTATCATTTAGGTATAATTTAACCTGTATACATCTTTAATTAACGTCTTAATTGCCTTCCCCGGCCGCGTAATCAGTTTTTATAAGGAAGTGATGGTTAAATAACTTATACACGTATTTCCTTCCTTCTAAATAACGCTATTATAACGGAGTTATATCGGCAAGGTTACGGCTATTCACTGGAAGGGTATTAGACGGTAAAGTATAAGGACACCTTGCTTATTAAGCTGTTCCTTTTCCTTAACACCTCACTTCCTATTATTAACCTTCGTCCAATTTTGGACGTATCTTTAATATATTATTAAGATTTTCTTCTTTTCCATTATTATTTTAGTATGCCTCTTTATTCTCCTACTAACTGCTCTTCTAAGCCAATTCCTCAGTGTATTCTGGCCCTGCCGCTGTATATAGAACCTTAACCTCCGCTAACCTGTAACTGGTGCTGGTCCTACCTAAATGATTTTGCCTGTATATCTTTAAAAGACCAGAAGTCTAATAAGAGGATTCTGGAGGCTTGTAATAAGACGCACTATATTAGATCCAATACCTTTAGTCCTTATAATTGATATATGCGTACCAAGAGCGGCAGTTGTGTTAAGGTAAGTTTTTCTATTTTTAATAGATTTCCATTGCTAACTTTAAGCTTTAATAGCCTGGGCCTAAGTGGCGACGTTCCTTTAATATCCTTAACTACTATATCGCCCGGGCTCTCTCTTATTTTAGCGCAAACACTGAATAACTTGGTTAAATTTAAGACTATACCATAGCTATCTACACTGCCTATAATTCCTAGTAAGCCAGCTAGCAACGCCTTATACAAAAGTAAGGTTGGTATACTAAGGATAGGGTAAGGGATAGGGGTAATAAAAAGAAGGTTACCATCTACTACAAGAAGGAGTTCGCGTATACATATTAAGTTTTAAAAGAGCATAATATAATGCGGTATTAGGTAGGTTACCCTTTGGGTACCTAATAGATAGGTAACTAATAGTTGCCGTAGTAAGGTCTTAGTGGTTCCAGATTATACTAGCCAGCTAACATCTCTGTTCATTCTAAGCTTAAGCGTGTCTTTATTAACTATAAGCTAACGCCGCAAGAGCTTTATTAGTATTAGTTTAGACCTAATATTAGTATTAAGCGTTTAAGGATCTCTGCCCTAGCTACACCTTATTATCCTACCCCTGTTTTTATGCCTACTTATACCCCTACTAAGGGGTCTAGATCCTATTCTTATTAGCTATTACTTAGTGGCCTAATGGATACCAATCCTGCTCCTAAGGATAAGGCATAGTAGCTTTTCAGATTAGGCATTTGGGATTTATTCTTATATATAGTAGTAATTAAGAACCTTAATTAGGTACTTAGGAAGGCCTCAAAGGGCTTTTAGGAAGGGCTTAGGAGCCCTAGAAACAATATTCCTAATATAAATTAATAAATAGGAATGCAATTCTAGCAAAATGCCCTATTAACTCTATGCTATATATATAAAAAGGCTAAGGACCTATCCTGCCTTAGGCTATAGCCCTAATCCTTATGGTTTCTAGAGCCTGTCCATTCTATATCCGATTTAACCTATTTACTCTTTAGGGCCTTTTATAGTCTACCACAAGCTTTCTTTATAGGTCGTAATAACACCGTAGTATTAGAGCGCTTTCTGCGATTTATAGATTATGGACCTTAGTCCTAATATTCTTTTAAAATATCTTTACAATATTTAAGGTAATCCTCTGGTTCCTATATAGAGTCCTTAGCGGGCCAGCCTAGCTATTTAACTTTATATTAAAGCTTGTTCTTAACAGACTTATAGTATAGTATAGCTTTAACCTTATACCGCTCGCCCACCACCTTAGGGTGTTTAATTGGGCCTAGACGGAAGTTCTTTTCTAGCGGTGGTCTATACCATAGCTCTAGTAGGTTTATATAAAACACTAGATACACACAGGCCATAGATAGGGGTAGCTAGAGATAGTAGGCTAGCTTACTAATTTATTCCTTAACTTAGAAGGGACCTAGGTATCTTATATTAAGCTTCTTTAATAGTTAACGGGTTTTAATATTTATTAAACGTAATAGAACCTCATTGCCTACTCCGAAATGCTTATCTTGGTGTTTATAGTTGTACCAAAGTCTCTGCTGCTCTTAGGCATTTTATAGGCTCTGCTTCACATACTTCTATTACTCCTTCTATTCCTAGAGGTATCCTTGTACTCTCCAGTAAATATCCTTTAACTTTCCGGTGGGATCCTATAATTAATCATGCGGCCTTAGCTAGTAATCGCTAGGTATACTATTAAACCTAAATAGTTAGACACCATAGGCAATCTGAATTGGTGTATACTTATATAATATATATTGCTTTAAATTATAAGCGTACTCCGCGTACGGAAGTAGCTTGTACTAGTTATCTTACTAGTAGTTTAAATATATTTATAGGTAAGACTCTAGTTCCTAGTTCTAACGTTCTATTTACCCATCTATTTATAGATAGAAAGCTATACTATAATAGTGGTCTATCTTTAAATAAAAGCATAGATCTAACCAGTACTGGCTTATAAAGACACTGCCCCTATTAGTAATAATAGAGTACAGCTAGTCTACTTTAAGAAAGCATTTCTCCTTAATTAGGCTGGTAAGCGCTTATACGTTAATTGTCTTGTTAATAGGAAGGTATTAGACGTACTTTAAAAACCTATTAATAAGTATAAGAACTAAATCGTATGTTTATCCTTAGCCATCTTTAGATAGCGGGAGATCCGTAATAAAGTCCATAGTATAATGTCGCCATACTTACTAGTGGGGGGAACTGATTTAAGTAGACCCTATAGCTTATGCCTATAGATCTTGTATACTTAACACTTCTTATAATAGCTAATATACTCCTTTGCTTCCTGCTTAAGCTTTAGCCAATAGTATTTGCGCTAAAGTAATTCCACTGTCTTAGCTTGACTATAGTGGCCGCCTAGAGGATTATTATAATTCCTTATAAGGATCTTCTATTATAGATTTGCTTTATATAGTACCTAAACCTTACTATTTCTACGCAGTAGGCCTATTAGGTCCAGTTCCTAATTTTAGCACCTTATAGCTTCCTTTCTATTACGTTTCCGGTCTACTTCTACATTAAAGATGGCATAGGAAGTGTCCCTCTGTTACACCTTATAGATGAGATCTGTTAACCTTTTAGATAGTTTCTAGGTGAAAGCTATTTTATTTTATACTGCTCTAAGTATAAAACTTAATGGTACTATAGATCTTGCAACTCTTCAATACGCGTACATTAGGAAGGCCGCTATAAGGTTAAAGTCCTTTAGTTATTACAGGGCTCTAAATTCTAATTGCTCTATAGCTTTGCTTTTGGCTTAAGGGGATAGCTTAGCAATTAGAGGTAGCATATTGCTAGGTTCTGAAGTTATATTAGGAACGTCCTATTTAGGTATATTTGGACCCTTATTGGCCACGAACTGGGTACCAGCCGGAACGTTAGTGGAAGCTAACAGGGTTTATACCGCCTAAAACTCAGTATATAGAGCTATAGGTGCTTAAGCATCCCACACCTAGAGCTTATTCTATAATATAGGGAGTAAGATATCTATTATCTATTTTCCTTCTCCTATTTTAAAGCCTTTGGTATAGTCTGGCCGTCGTAACAGTCTATTAACAGGGTTATTCTCCCCTAGCTTATATTTAATTTTAAAATTAAATCGCGTAAGCTCCTCTGCCCATCTAGCTTGTCAAGGTATAAGCTCCTTTATAGTCATAAAGTAGCGTAGATTGTAATAATCTGAGAGTATACAAGTGGTATAGCTTACGTGCTTAAGGTAATATCGCCACTATTTAAAGCAGTTAACTATAGCCAGTAGTTCCTTATTATGGGTATAATACCTAACTTTAGGCCCCTGGAATTTTCTGCTATAGAATACTACTAGTCTTTAGTGGAGCTAGGTAGCGTCTGGATCCCTATTAGGTTGCAGTAGGATACCAGCAAGGGCGAAATTTGATACATTAGTAATTATCATTAATGGCTAATCTAGGTTAAAATGCCGTAGTAATAGAGCTTCTATAAACTTTACTTATAGTTCCTAGAAGGCATCCTAAACCTTTCTAGGCTATAACTATAGTTTATACTATTTAGTTAGTCCCTTCTTAGTTTTCTTCCTTTCTACCTTTAAGCTTTTTGCTCCTTAGGCCAGGTTTTAAAAAGCTTCCACAATATAGTTAAATAGGTATCAGGCGACGTTTAAGTAGTTATAGATAAAGCGCCTATAAAAATTAGCAAAGCCTAGGAACACTTAAACATCCCAGTAGCTCTCTGGCTCTGGCCACTTTTGGATTGTTTGTACCTATACTAGGTCTATAACTACGCCTATAGGCGTTATAATATAACCTAGGAACTTAACCTGCTTGGTATTAAAGGTACACTTTAACGCCTTAGTATAGAGGCCCTAATTATCCAAATATTTCAGCACTTGGTGGATGTGTTACTTATACTAATCCTTGTCTTCTAAGTAGATTAGGATGTTATCTAAATAGATAACACATATACGGTTAACTAGTCCCCCTAAGGCTCTGTGAATATATAATTGGAATATTATAGGCGCATTAGCTAGCCTAAAAGGCATCACTATATACTTAAAGTGGCCGTATTAGGTCTTAAAAGCGGTCTTTTATTTATCCCCTTCTTTAATACAGAGCCTATAATAGGCGTCTTGTAGATCCAGCTTTATAAAGATCTTCGCCCTAGATAGTTAATCCAGCATTTTACTAACTAGTGGTAGTGGGTAACAGTTCTTAATTATAACTTTATTAAGACCGCGATAGTCTATATATAGCCTTATAGTTTTATCCAGTTTTGGGACAAAGAGGATTAGTACGCCTACTAGTAACTTACTGGGCTAAATCCATCCCTTTTCCTATACACTATTAAGGTATTCCTATAGGATCTTAAGCTCTTTATAAGAGAGGTTATAAATAGGAAGGTTTAGAGGTTGTTTACCCTCTTCTAGATTAATTACATAATTATATTCTAAGTTCTACGCTATAATTTTAGCTCGCCTACCCGAGAATACCCTTAGTAAGTCCCTTAGGCCTAATAGAATATTTAACAGATTAGGGTCGTGTTTGTCCTCTATATTATTATCAGGTAGGTCCCGGAGCTCCCTTAAGACGCTTACAGGTAGCGTCGCGCGCTGTGGTAGTTGTTTGTATATGGTTGCTACCGTACGTTAAACCATTTTATGCGGTAGCTAGTGGAGGATAGGGAACTCTTTGACGCAGCGTTTAAGGTGCCGTAGTATATTCTCTATATATTGCTTGAGCTAGAGTAACCTGTGGCGGTGGAAGTATCTTATAAGATCTTTAAGATTGCCACCTCCCTATAGTGTCTCCGCAACCTGTCCGGCAGCTCCCTATAGGGTCTCCATTATAGAGGGGTTATCACCTATACTAGGCTCTATACCCATCTTGCTATGGAACAGGGGTTCGATCTAATACTCCTTTAGGTATAGAGTGTATACTGTTTTACCTAGAGCCATATCTTCTAGGATGTCTTTTAAGCTTGCTAGTAATATACGCCCTTCTAATTCTTCATCGTTCTACTATTTAAAGGCTCCTATCTTAAAGTATATCTTAGGGTCTGCTTCTGTAAGCCAAGGGTATCTAAGAATAAGGTTATAGCCTTTAAAGTTAGCCGCCTAGAAGGGTTGCGGGCCAACCACCTTAGTGCGGTTATATATATTGGCCACTAACACTGTAAGCTTATAGGCACTATGTAGTTTAATCTAATACTTATTTAGGAACCCTATAATAGGTTTCCGCTACCTTAGCGATAGAATAAGCTTATACTCTTTTACCAAATTATATTATATAAGATTAATTTCGGCGCCGCTATTATATAGTGCTTAGAACTAACGTACCTCACCTATAGGGAGTACCATTTCCAGCTTAATAGTAATATAGATAGTCTCTCCTTCTATATCTTGCCCTAGTTGTAGCTGGGAGAGGTCCGTAACTAGGGCTTTTCTTTTTTTGGATTATTAGTGCAGTTATTACCCTGCTTGTTTTTCCAATTAGGTTTACCTCTAGAGAAGTTTTCTCTTAACCTTTTAGAGTGTTCCTGTAAGGGTGCTAGATGGGTATTGGGTTGGCCCTAGAAGTCTTTCCCATTACTTAAGGTCCCTAACTTTAACCCTTCTAAATTTCTCTTTAAGAACGGCTTCTTTGAAGTTTAGGTCTGCCCTATATTACTACTAAAGTGCCCGCGCTTTTGGTAACCCCCCGGCTTTCTACTAGAAGAGGTCTGGTTCCTTACCGCATCCTTGGCGTTTAGAACTGCTTGTTCAAAATCCGCATATATAGTGATCCGCGGTAGGGCTCCTACGCGCTTTATTTTGTTATAAATTGCTGGCTTAATTCTAGCCTAAATGAATTTAATTTTCTCCTTTTTGCGGACGCTACCGTCCTCATTTTTAAAGGGCTCTAGATCTATTAGTTAAGCACGAGTTTCCATAAAGTTTATAAACTAGCGGAAATTGTGGCGGTTAAGCTGTGTCCTATTCTAGAATAGTTCTATATAATTATATTATATAATGTGCGGATCTTAAGTCCACTTCTTTAGGAAGGTTTGCAGCTACGGCTATAAGGTAATTTGCTCTTTATTAAGCCGATTAAGTGCAATCTAGTTTAGCGATCAGTCTTTAATCTTGCTGATAATTTAGCGTGTATACTCTTTGGTATTATCTTATATTATCAGCATCTTAAAGAAGTTATCTACCTCACAAACCTAATTGTCCAGCTGTTAGGCGTTGGGTCTATAATGGAGTTCTAGGCTATTAGAGGCCTTAGCTAATTGGTCTATATTCTTTTTCCATTTATAGCGTAGATAACTCTCTAAGTCTTCTATACTTCCTTAGGTAGATACTAGGTAGCCCCTAGAAAGCCCTTAGCCTTAGCTAGATTGTAAAAGAGTTTATTTAGCCTAGATTAATCCCTACTAGATCTAGATTTGCCCTTAGAGGGTTCTAATATATTTACCAGTGGCCTTCTCCTGTATAGCTTTTAAAAGCCTTATAATAGCTTCCTAATATCTATCTTAAAGGATATTAGTATAGGGCTCTTAACTTTCTGAACTTAGGCCTAGGGAAGCTCTGGCTATAGAAGTAGTGTTAGTACTAGTAACTAGTATAGGCTTCCTAATAAGGCTTAGGTTTTAAGTTAGTATTTAGGTTAAATTACTAAAAGGGGTAGGCCTACTTGGCTTATAAGCAGTCTATGCGCCGCTACTATATTAATTATGGGCTAATGGTCTTTTGGGAGGGTTCTGGTTAGATCCCTAATTAGACGCGTTAATGTATTCCTCTGGCATTTCTAGCTTAGGGGAAGATCTTAGAGTTGCTTCTAGCGCTTAATCTTCTAATTAGCCTAGGTGGGGCCGGAGGGGTTCCGGTTGCTTTCTGGCAGCGTTACAACTGTTATAAAGGGTGTCTGCGTTTTCCTCCGCGTTGTTGGTAACCGTAGGTGTGCGAGAGTCTTCGAGCTCCTAGCGCATCTGGGTATTAGGGCTTATTTGGCCGTCTTACCCAAAGGTTTGTATTGTCGCAATCTCTCGCTGTTAGAGGGACCCTCCTGCCTTAGCGTAATGGCTTTTTATAAGGTATTCGTGGAGTTTCCATTTGGGTTATCGCGAGATTTTTAAGGGAGGATGGTAGGTGTAAATAAAAATGTAAACAATCTGGTTTTTAAAGCCAGCTGCCCTTCCAAAAAGAGTAGGAAGGATTTGAATGTGAGGGGAACTTGTAGATAGGGGGCTATAAGGACACGATTGTGGAATAAGATAGATTGGTGAGAGAGACGAATCCTTAAGGAGGTAAGGCCTTAAGGATCGTGGAGACTATATACTACGGGCACGTGCCTCTGGCACATGACTGACGGCCATCTGAGGGGTGTCCGGGGGTTGTCCTGAGGGCAACCTAAGGTGACCTGCAATAATATCCCTTACAAACACTTATTTAGTTTAGATTGAAGTGTTGGAGTATAGGTATAGTAGTAAATATAACTTTTAGGTAAGTAAAAGCTTTCTTACATTCTTTATTAAAGATAAAGACTTTATTCTTTTGGGTTAAGGCTATAAGGGGTAAAACTAAGGCGGAGAAGTTATTAATAAACTATTAGTAGAAGTTGGCGAATTCTATAAAGGCTTATATATCCTTAACGTTCTTAGGTTCTTACTAGTTTATAATTACTTTAACTTTCTTAGGGTCTATTTATACGCCGTCTATAGAAATAATAAGTCTAAGGTATAGAACTTCCGTTTTATAGAACTCGCATTTATTTATATCTAATTATAGGCCGGCTCCGTGCAAGGCTTATAGGACCAGTTTAACATATTTTTAGTATTTGGCCAGATTATTGCTGTATATTAAGATGTCGTTAATATAAGCAGTATAAAAGATGTCTAGGTATGGGCGTAGGGTGTTATTTACAAAGTGTTAAAATAAACTTGGGGCGTTTGCGAGGCCAAACGGTATTACTAAGTATTTAAATAATCCGTATTAAGTATAAAATGCGGTAAGCTATTTATCTCCTTTTATAATATAGAGGCGGTTAAATGCGTAGATAATATCAAGCTTTGTATAAAAGCGAGCCTTACTTAATTAGTTTAGTGTCTCTTAGATTAACAGGATTAAGTATTAATTCTTAATAGTAACAGCGTTAAGAGCTTAGTAGTCTATATAGAAGTATAGACCACTGCCAGGTTTCTTAACAAAGATTACTAGTGTAGCTATAGGTAAAGAACTTGCTCTAATAAATCCTTTATCCAGATATTTGTCTAAATACTTCCGTAGTACCTAGAGTTCGTTTTAAAACATTCCATATAAGGGTCCAAATCTGGGATGTTTTCCTTCTTTAACTACAATCTTATAATTATATAGACAGCATTCTAGTAGCTTGTTAGCTTCCTTTTATAAGAATATATCTAAATAATTATAGTATTCTACTAGTACTTTTGTAGCGGGGTTAGTGTGCTTCTTTAGTACTAAGGCCTTTTTAATATTAGCCATTATAACGGCAAAGATTGTATGTTTAGGTTTTCTGGCAAGTTATACTAACGGGGTAGCTCCAATTATATAGATATCTAAGGTGTTAAGCGGGCTTAGATCATCCTTAGTTTCTTACATAGTTTTAGGTTTAGTGTTAGGTACGGAGTTGGTATTAGATTTAGGTTCGGGTTCTTTAAGTATCCTTTTTATAGTAGAATACCAGTTCTTCTGGTACCTTTATATATTAAGCTTAAGCTTCTGTTTAGTTTGGGGTACAGCGGTCAGAGTCGGTTTATATAGTTTAGTGTAATTTCCGGGTTCTTGGTAGACGTCGGTGGAATTCTTATATTAGTAGAATTTAATGGAATTCTCGGGTTGGTAGAATCGGGTGGACTTTTTAGGTATAGAGTAGACGTCAGTGGAAATTTTAAACTGGTGGATCCTGGTGGATTTTTTAGATTTTAGTTTAGGGTCTAAGTAGCGAGTTATAAGGTACTTCTGCCTACAACGGGAGGCGGTAAATAAAAGCTTAAGGTTGTCCCAATTAATGGTTACCTTATATAGCTTTATCTAGGGTTATTTAAGAATTACTAGGTAACCTAGGGTAGTTATAAAGAGCTTAACTAATTCTTTGTGGTTTAGGTATTAGAGTCTTAGGGCTGCTATATAAGTAATATGGCCTAAGATAGTACGTTTGCCATTAAATCCAAATACGTTAATATGCTGGTTAAGGGGTGTTAGGGTAAACCTATTGTCTTATACAAGGATCTTATTAATAAATCCTATACCGCTAGCTCCTATATTAATTAGGACTTAAGCGTTAGCCTATTAACCTTTCTGCTAAAGACGGCAGTTAACGGTTATACTATAATCCTAAGAGTTAGGTTTTGCAACATCTAATACATTTAACGAGATCCTGTAATATAGCTATCCTAGAGAGCGACTTAACTCTAAAACATGCCTTTTGGTGGCAAGCAGGAAGGGGTTCCTCTAGAGTGTTGGTTATAACTTCGTCCTCGTAAGTAGTACTTACTAGATGCGGGGCTGGAGCCAGGTAAAGGTCAGGGACGGTAACTGGAGGATTAGTGCGGTAAACGGCTGCTAGCATTAACTATTTATAGATCTTTTCGGAAGGGGGCGGAGTAGTAGTTGGAGAGGTAGGAGCTGCTTCTATATTTAAAGCAGAGGCCTAGCTTAGTGCGTTATTCTTGTTTAGAGGACCCTAGTAGGGCGTATTCTAGGGCCCTAGTGTTAATATCCATGGCGTTGGGGTGCTTAGGCTGGGACAATAACTTAATAGACATTTATGGGGTTTTTATATTATATTAAGGAGCGGACTTTGGTGTCAGGCGTAGTCTATTATTATACCGTTTATTAATAACATTTGCGCAGGCGTTAAGGGCTCCTGGTAGGTCTACACTAATTAGGGAGGTTTTTAGTTTAGGGCTTAGAGATTTAATAAGGCTATTAATTAGTATGGAGTTATTCCAGCCTATTTCCTTTACATAATAATTAAATTTAGAGAAGTATATTAGGAAACTTTTCTTTTCTTAAGTTATATGGTTTATCTTCCTTTAAGTGGCAGCTTAACGGTTTGGGTTACTATATATAGCTTCAAGAAGTACAACTAGGCTTTATACTAAGTTCAGCTAGAGAGGTTTAACAAGGTCAGCTGCGTCTCCTCCTAGTCAACTTAGGGCGTAGTAGAGTCAGTTGGCTTTAGTTAGGTAACGGTTAGCATTACCTATTGGCTTATTCTTAAGCCGGCTTAAGAATAACTAAAGCTCTTATTGTTTGCTAGTAAACACTAGAGGGTCTAGTAGTTTTTTAGATTATTATAACGCAGTAGTCGGTTCTACCGGTGGGATAACTATTGCTAGTTTAGGGCTCGCGTTCCGCGTACTGGCTTCTAGTAAAGGCAATCGGTCTTAGGGGCTTAGCGTGGGTGTCTTAAGGGTGCGGATTTCTTCTTAGAGGGCCTCAATTGTTTTCTAGTGCCATACTTCTTGTTCAGCTTACTGTTAAGCTATAGCAGCTTAGTTTTATGCAAGGGCGTCTATAAAGGACTTTTGCATATCTGCCAATTATTCCTAGAGTGCGGATATAATGTCAGCGGCCATTATAGGGGCTTTGAGGTCGTTCTGTATTTTAAACGGAGCAGGGTGGAGTGTAGGTTTTTAAGGTTTTAACGCAACGTAGTGTTACAGAGCGAGTACAAGCGGTAATAATATATAGCAAAGTAGATACTATTAAGCTATATATATAAACTGCGTGATAAAGTTAAGACGTTGCGTGAGGAGAGAAGGTAAGGAAACGGGAAGAAAGGATATATATCGTGAACTTGGTTGCTTGGTTGACACGTGCACGGAGCAGAATAGGATTCGAGTAGTGGTCCTAGCAGAACTTGGCAGGATTTAGTGGACTTGGCAGAATATGGCAGAATGCGGCAGATTGCCGTCAGATTGCCGTAGATTGCCAGCAAATTGCCGTCTCGTTGTGGTCGGTCTCTTCTTGCTGCGTCGGTGGAAACAGGTGGAAACAGGTGGACGTGTGTAAGGTGTTACGGAGGTGTCCCGTGATAGGAGGTGCCAAGGGCTAGCCTTAGGCTAGCCTTGGCAGCCCTTAAGAGCTCTTATGCGCGCACCTAAGTAAGGGGCAAAAAGTACCCTTATAGATCTTATCTAGTGTAAAAAGACACAATCTATACGCGGGATTTAGCTCTATGGTTTTTACTATAGGGAACGAGGAAAAAGACAAGAAATCCTTAAGTAAAAAGAGATTTTAATTACAGGTATAGCTACTAAGGTAGTAAAATACCTTAAAGTCTTTCCTACTACGCAGTGCACTAGCTGCCAAAAATTTGGCTATATAGGAGATAGGTGCTCTACTAGGGCCTATAGATTTTATGCGGCTGCACCTCTAAAGATTATGCCTCTATATAAAACAACTAGGGGGCCACTAGGCACTAATGCATAGAGAGCCTATAAATACCCTAGATTTGTTAACTTAATTAACCTTCTTAATAGGAAGATTTTAGCTAAGCTAAATGGCCTATAAACTAATTGGAGCCACAGCTACAAGATTGTATAAAATTCTTAGCTATATAAGACCTAATACTATTACGCAGCTTCCTAAGCATATTATTGGCGTAGAGTTGACCAAATTAACTACTAAATAAGCACCGCTTAAAATTAAATGTAAAACTTGCTTATTAGCAAAGTATATATAGCAGATCTCTTAAAGACAAGAACACGAATTTCTAGCTACTTGACTATTTAAACAGCTAGCATTTAATATTATCTACCTTAGAGTAACTGGATATAATAGCGATAGATATATTATGTATTTCTATTATACGTATTCCAAATTTAATTTTATATTTACCTCTAAGAATAAGAACAAAGCTACTATCCTACCTACTATTTATAAGACTTACCGTTTAATTAAAACACAATTCTACTAAGATGTTGTCTTCTTTTAGAGTAATAATAAATAAGTATTTAGATAAACAGAAGACATCCTATAAGTATAGTATATAGACAAGGGCATTACCTTTAAATACTAAGCACTATATACTAAGGAACAAAATGGCGGAGCTAAATAATCTAGAAGAACCCTTATGGAATAATTAAGATCTATACAGCTGGAAGCATCCTTACCTCTATTTTTAGGACTAGAGGCTTTCCTTGCTGCTAAATATACACTTAATTAAACACTAAATAAGCAACTAGGGTGGAAAACTCTGTATAAGATTATCTACAGTAAGCCGCTATTACTTATCTATATGCACAAATACGGTTGTAAGACCTATATACTAAATAAATAAGTTAAAAGGGGAGACAAGCTAGCTCCTTATGTATTAATTAGACACTTAGTCGGCTATAATTTAACTAATATCTACTAAATCTGGATTCTAAGTCTTTATAAAGTTATTTAAACTAGAGACGTTATATTTAATAAGACCTCGTTCTATAACCCTAAGGGTTAAAACATTAACTACCTACTAAGGGAAGTATTAGAAGATACTATTTAGATAATTAGTCTACTAAAACCTCTTAAAGATAAATCTAAGAACAAATCTATCTTATATAGACCTACCTTAAATACAGATTAAATAACTATATTAAACGATTTGGCAGGGCTTCCTATAAAGAATACTAAGTAGTTACTAACTCCTAGCAGAATAGTATCTCCAGATCTGCTAGAAATAAATACTATACTAGGAGGACCTTAAGACTATATCTTGGATATAATAAAGCAATTTCTACCTAGCTAAGCTTACTAGAACTATCTAATAGAGTAACTAATGTAGCTCTATAAGCTAATAAAGTCTTAGCTAATCCTTCTGCTAACCTTATCCTACTAAAAGGTTCTAAATAAATTTAACGTTAAGCATATGCAGCAGCACTAGCCAATCTATCTACCCTATTTGGTTACTATGCTGGCTTTGCTATAGGACTAGTAAAGGACATCAGCTAAACTAGATTCTTATCCTTATCTTTACATTGGGATAATCTTCTCCCTAAACTAAGGAACCTTAAAGAGCTAAAAAAGCACTCTTTAACTACCGGCTTTTAAAAGGCTATAGAAAAAGAATACAACAACCTAAAACGCTGAGGGATATTTAAGACTGTCCAAAAGGAAGAAGTAACTAACAACTAAATCCTTCTGCTAAAATGGGTCTTTAAATATAAGTTTAATAGCGACGGCTACCTATAAAAGCTAAAGGCTTAACTGTATGTCCATAGAGATCTATAGATTACTAAGGAAGAGACCTATGCAGCAACCCTAGCTGCTTAAATATTCTGTACCCTTATGGCTAGAGCAGCCGTATTTAATTTAGAGATTTAATAGTATAACGCTATAAACGCATTTATAAATGCTAGACTTGTTAAGCCAGTCTACTATTACTACCTAGAAGGCTTTAATTAAAACGGATATATCCTAAAACTACTTATAGCGCTATATAGATTAAAAGTCTCACCACTACTTTAGTATAAAGAGCCTACTAATATATTGGCCAAATTTAGATTAAAGCCTATCCTAGGTACTAATTGCCTATTTACTAATAGACGACTTATTATCTTCTTTTATATAGACGATATTGCCGTTCTATTTACCAAAAAGGACCTTTAAAAACTAGAAGAATTTAAAGCTAAACTTCTATATTAATACAAGATCCATGCACTAGGAGACCTATAATAGTTCCTAGGAATTTAAATTAAACAAGATTAACTAAGTTAAAAGATCTAGCTTTGCCAAGATTCCTATATTAAAAAGATAGCCAATTTATTTAATATTTAACTAGGAAGATTTCCTAAATTATTACTTCCTGCTAAAGAACTAATCTTATCTAACCAGTAGATGAACCCTTAAAGAACACTAGCCTATTAGTAATAAGTCAGTTCCCTTACGCACCTTACCATATTTAGAAGGCCTAATATTACTAAGACGCATTCTAAGCTAGCCAAATTCCTTACTAATCTAAATTAAAAGCACCTTAATGCATTAAACTAAGCTATTACCTATTGCCATAGAACAAAATCTACAGCTATTAAATACTCTGGCAAAGTATTTGGAGTATATATCTACTTTAGAAACCCTATAGGAGAAGACATTACCTTTTACAGAGTATTTAATGCAGCATTTATGGACAATAGAAAGACTAGATAGAGCTCTTAAGGATACCTTTTTATCCTATTTAGAGGACTAATTAATTAGAAGGCGACCCTATAATAATTAGTGACTTACTTAACTACTAAAGCGGAGCTTCTCTCCCTGTCTATGGCTGCTGTTAAGATTATCTGGTAGCAGCATTTCTTTAAGGCAATCGGCTTTAATTTAGAACGCGAGTTTACCCTACTTTGCGATAACATGCAGACTGTATAACTCCTAAGACAGGATACACCAAAGCTTAACACTAAGCTACGACATATCGACGTCCATTAGCACTGGCTTAGACAGGAGGTCCAAGACAAAAAGATTAACGTATAACGGGTCCCTATAGAAAAGATGCCTGCTAACAGCCTTACTAAGATCCTACCCCATTAAAGGCATAAGGTATAGACAAAGCAATTAAATTTGGTAGATATTCGACATTAAATTGCTACTGTATTATCTGATAAAGATTCTTAAACATTACCCTACTCCTAAATTGTATCTAAATTTCCTATTTTAGTATAGTTTTGACCTTTATTTTTTCTACAGCTTTGACTACACCGTCAAATCTGGGGGGGTGTGTAACTGACTACAGTACCCTGCCAAACTACTACTGTTTTTACCTGCGTACCGCCTGCGTATTGCTTACGTATTGCCTGCGTATTACTTATATATCACACTGTATTAGTTACGTATTAGTCTCTCCTTTTATTTATTTCTATACCTTCCTTATGTATATAGAGAGGCTCTAGAGCTACATTTTACAATTAAGTCGTTTACTTAATTCTCCCACACTATAAGCTTACAAGTACCCTATATAAAACTTTATAGGTAATCCCTATAAGCCTTAAAAGTTTTATAGTTATTACTTTAATAAACCTTGACCAGTAAAATACCTAAATAAATAGATGGAATGTTAGCATAATAAAGATAATAAGTTATTAGTAGAGTATAAAGATAAAAACGCCCTATGGGTATAATATAAACTACAAAGCCTAAGGGCAGGCTTTTTTTAGAGGGGGTAATGTTATAGTACCAGCAAATTGCCACAGATTGCCGCATATTGCTATAGGTTGCGGTTGTTACAGTACTGGCAGAAAACGGCAGTTATAGTAGATATTATGGTAAACATAGAGATTATATAACTTCTCGCGTTACTACTTGTCTTTTCCTTTCCTTTCTTTTAGCTTTAGATCTTTATTAATAGACTACCAATTATATAGGCTGCCGCCCTTCCTCTATAGTGCCCGTACCTTAATTAACTAAGTCCGCAATACTATTACCCTAAAGCCTAATATATTACCTAACATCCTTATAGCAAAAAGAAGTTTACCTTAAAAGCTTTGCTAACATTCTTAAGGCCTATAACACTATATTAATTTCTCTTTATAATTTCTCTTTCCCCATAAATTCAACCCAAGGGTTTTTTAAACTTGTTTATTTTATAACATTAGTAGGCATTAAAGCCACAATTAGACTTATTAAATATTTTACAGTTACTAACCCTCTACTTACAAGATCGGTATTAATAATTATTCATTACTTAACGTCCGATTTGGATCCCTATTAGGCCCATGCGGACTACTCCTTATTTACATATAGGGAGAAAACTCTATTTAAGAAAACCCCGTAATCCATCTCCCTGCCTTTTAGAACTCGCTTACTTAGCGCCTATAAGTCACCTGTGGTGCTCTACTACCTTACTTTTTAACCTTTTTGGGAACCACTGCTGCCGTAATAAGCCTACGGACGCGCTAGTATTGCAAACTTAACTCTACTACTGTAGAGTTATCAGGGGGCGCCTAATACTCGCCCCTTTGCCTTCTATTGCCATTTCCTTTATAACCCAGAACTGGTCTAGTACATTTTAGCTAATAAGCTACTGGGTAACCGCCTTAAGACCTTTTTATATTAAGAGTAGTGTATTATAGTTCTCTATGCTAGCTGTTAAGAGTATTGCTTCTTAGTTGGTGTGTAAGGGGCATAATAGTATTATATGTTTTGGTGTCTGTCTTGGCCAGCTATATTTATATCTTAGGCTACCTACTAGGATACCTACCTAGTATAGCCAATCTTTTAGTCCTATTATTCCTGTTCTTAAGAGTATTGCTATTATATTTTCTGCCTTTATTAGGCCTTCTTAGAGCCCTTAGGTATTTACCCCCTATAGCATTAACTATACTACGGCTTTAGTTTCTCTTGCCTAAGATAGCCTCTATACCTTTAACTCCTATATACCTCTCTAGTATTGGTCTAGCCAGTATTATATTACGGTAGATGGTTTCCTAGTACTCTTTTATACTCTACTTTAGCTCCTTTCTCTCTCTTGCTATTGTCTTTACTAGTCTCTTACGCGTTTCCCTTTCTCCTTTATATAGGCCTAGGCCCTAGCGCGGCACTATTCTTCTTCTGCTTTTTTTACCTATTTCTCTAATATATCTTCCCTACTTTGGGGTTATTGGTTTACTCTCCTATAGGGCACCCTAGGGTCTCTCTATAGTTTATTTAGGCGTGTCTTAATATACTTTATAACCTTAAAGTTGCGCTCCTTTTATACCCTTTATATTATAGCGGCTTTAATATATAGTTATAGGGGGGGGATGTTTGCTTCCTTCTTAAGCAGTGCTATAGCCGTTTGCTTATACCCACCTATTATACTCTAGTGTCACGGAGCGAGTACAAGCGACGATAATATATAGCAAAGTAGATATTATTAAGCTACGTACATAAACTATGTGATGAAGTCAAGACGTTGTATAAGGAGAGAAGGTAAGGAAACGGGAAGAAAGGGTATATATCGTTAGTTTAGTTGCTTAGTCGACACATACACGGAGCAGAATAGGATTTGAGGGGCGGTCCTGGCAGAACTTGGCAGAATTTGGTGGGCTTTGGCGGAATATGGCAGGATTCGGTGGATTCTGGCGGAATATAGCGGAATTCGGTGGATTCTAGCGGAATATAACAGATTGCCATCTTGCAGTCGGTCTCTTCTTACTACGTCGGTGGAAACAGGTGGACGTGTGTAAGGTGTCACAGAGGTGTCCCATAACATCCAAAGGCAAGCCATTTAGACCTTTTGGAGTGGTTTAAGGAGTAATTTAGGGGGGCCTTTCTTGGTTTCTCCTACGGCCTAAATACTAGATCTATATATTATGGTTAGCTGGATAACTGCTATATATAGTAGGCGTGACCTCTAGAAGTATAGACCCCATATAGAATTAATAATCCTAGATATTACAATGTACTATGCTTAGCCCTTACGGGCTACTTATAACGTATATACGCTCCACTAGAGCTTACTATCTACCTATACTCCTAATACCCTTAGGCCTTAAACTGGTTGGCCCCTAAAGCCTTAAATATGGATTATATGCTAAAGATCTGCAGATTAGTTGCGTTTTCTTATAAAATAGATTAGCTGGTATTTCTCTAGTAAGAATTGGACTTTATATTATCTTGCCTATTCTATATAGGTATTATAGGCTTTCTTTAGTGTTCTGCAGTTCTCTGCGGCTGTTAGCCTATATATAATTAGGTTTGTGTTATTAATAAAGCCTATCCCCTAGGTTACCCCTTTCTTAAAGGAGTTAAGTAGGTTGCTTATAAAGAAAAGAAAGAGTATAGGCAAGAGGGGTAATTCTTATGGTATTTCTATTACGACTATAATAGGGGGGCTCTAGTACCTGCTAAAGACCAGTAATGTTTCTTTCTAGCCTATAAACCCTTAAATAAATTATATAATCTATTCTAGGAAGCCCTTTGCCCTAAGGATATATAGAAGGCGCTTATAGGGTATGTTATTATAGGCACCACTAATATCTAGGCTAAGTATTAATACTATAAAGTCCCTTCGCATCGCCCATGCAGACTTAATAGTGGTGGTAAGTAATATAAGTGCTAATAGTGTTAAGCGGTTCTTTCTTGCCCCCATTTATCTTTATGGTAGTAGGGCATATTCCTTAGCTATATTTACTATATAGTCTGCTATTACCCTTTCTAAGATCTTGCTAAGGGTGTTTTCTAAGGCAATAGGGTAGTAGCTTCCTGAGATTAAGTAATCTACTTTGCCTTCTTTTTGTAGGATAACCGTCGTTATAGATCTTCTAAGTTGTAGGTAGTAGCCTATAGCAAAATATACTCTAGCTACATCTACAAGCTAAGGTGCTATAAGTGGTCCGTAGGTCTTTAAGGCCTTATTTAGTATTCTATCTGGTCCTAGTACTATATTATTTAAAAGGCGGCTAATAGTTCTAGCTATTTCCTCTGTTATTATGTTGCTATTAACCTATAAGCAAGTTACTGATGTTTTACCTATAATGTTACTAAGGTCTACTAGAGCTAGTTAGGGAAAGAACCTTTCTATAAAGATTTTTGCCTTTTTATTATTGTTATTAGTGGCCTATAACTCCCTTGCTCTTCGTAGGGGTGATAGGTATAGGTCTTCTACTAGGCGCCCTGCCTTTTTCTTTACCCATTTTGCTATAGCCCAAAGGCCCTTATTATAGGGGAGGCTTAGGTTAGAAGTATACTTATTTATAAACCATCTCTAGTTATTCCTTACTTCTTTTTTTAGGGTATTCTTTAACTAGTTTCTTATGTCCTTATATCGTCTCTTATCTTTAGGGTTATAGCTACTTATATATTTCCTTCTTGCTCGTCATTGGCTAGCAATAAGAGCCGCGCATTATACGGACCATGCGTGTTGCGTATAGGGGCCTAGTTTTAAGACTAGGCAGTACTCTTCTAGCCCGTTTTTAATTACTGCCTAGATCCTTTCTAGTCTTCGGTTAATTTCCTTAGGGGTGGCTAATAAGCCTCGCTTGTTTAGTATTAGGTGGATTTCTTCTAGGTCTTAAAGTTATTGTTTAACTATATTAAGGAAACTGTCTATCTTAAGCTTTCTTATTGCGTATCTTTTACTATTTAGTTGCGCCTTAATATCTAGATCTAGCTGTATTTAGATAGGGATATAGTCTAAGGCGAGTACCCATTCTTCTTTAAGGTTGCACCTTTTGAGTCTCTAGTATAGGCCTTTGTCTATAAATATAAGATCAATTGTACTTCTGGCGGTGCCTTATTGCCATATAATTACTCCTAGGGGAGTGGCCAGTTTAAGGCCCTAGATGTCTATAGCTTTTAGTAGGCACTCTGCCTAATAGTTGGCAGCAATATAGATACCCCCCTACTATAGGTAGTGGAGGTTCATATCTCCTAATAGGATAGACTCCATACCTTTGGTTTCTAGTAAGCTTATTACCAATATAATATTCTCTATTTATGGGACCCCTTTAACCCTAGGGTTATACACATTAATAATTTATACCGGTCCCCTATATATCTGGATTGTTATAACTATAATATCTAGGTTAACTGCCTGCCATAACTATAAGGACAGGCTAATAGCCTTGCTAATTATAAAGCACACGCGTATAGCTGCTTTTGGTTTATATAGGAGCTAGCAGGTAGTTATAAAGTAGAGTTTAACATGCCTACTTATCTAGGCCTCTACCCCAGTTTTCTAGTATTTAGTCCTAGTTACCTAGGCCCAAAGGCCTAGGGGGCTTTCCATAAGCAGTTAGCTACCACTACTAATTAACGGGGGGTTTTACCATTCTTTTGGGTATCTTATAATGGGATTAACCTAAGTATTAAACCGCCCCCTAGCGGTCTATATAAGAATCTTCTTCTAGAGTTAGTATGCTTTCGTATAGCTTAGGAGCCTTCTATAGCCTCTGGTTTTACGCCTTTCTTTATTGTTTCTGCCAGCATAGGTATAAGCTGCCGCTTTTAGGGGTTACAACTCCCTTCTTATATGCCTACTAGCGTAATCCTATAAGGGCGTTATAGCTGCATCCTATAATATAGAAGCCTTGGGTACCTTCTATAGTTAAGGCCTAGACTAAAAGCCTCCCCTATATATATACATTAGGTTACGTACACCACGCCTATTAAAACCCTCCTATAAGTTGCCTTATATATATACACATTAGGTTACATGCACTACGCCTATTAAGACCCTCCTATAAGTTGCCTATAAGTTAACTATAAGTTAAGCGCCATAGGGCCGTTAAAGCTAGCCTGTGTTTCCGCTGCCTAGAGCTTTGCCTATATTTCCACCTCGTTAAGCCGTCTAGTCGCCGTCACGTCGCTGTCGCGTTGCCGTCAACTAGGTTGCGTGTACTATGCCTATTAAGACCCTCTTCTAAGTCACCTAAGTGTACTAGATACCAGATAGGCCTTTATAGAGGGGCCTTAATAAGTTCTCTAGGCAGGGCCTTAACAAGTTCTTTATAGTGGCCTTAGGGCCTTAATAAGTTTTATATAAAGTATCTATAACATATTAACCTTAACAAGTTCTTATAAAAGGAGGATCCCTACGCCCTTATTACATTCCCTTTATAATCTTAGAGCTAGTGCAAGCCTAAGGGTGTCCTGTTATACGCCTAGAACGCTTCCACGTTAACTAGCTAGATAAGGCCAGTTTTAGGCCTAGCTGCGAGCCAGGTAGTTGTATATCGGGCGGTTTTCATATCCCAGTTTCCCTTAATGGGCCTCCCTAGATGGTAGAACAAGAGCTCCAAGCGGAGGCAGTAAGGCTCCTGGTGTTGTTAAGGGCGATGCTTTGTGCGCGTCGCGGGCTCATCACCACAGAGTTGAACGACAGCGCTGCACGCGCTGCGACGGCTCTCTACCATCGCCTCTGCACTTGGCCATCAAGAGGAATAGGATTCCAGATGATGTTTCCACCCGCGGCGACGTGGACGCATGCAGTAGGGCTTCGCGGGCCAAGATCGGTATTATTAATACTTACCCAAAAACAGACTCGGCGCCCAAAAAAAAAGGCTGGGAACTAACGTACTAGGTCAGGTTTTTTGCGGAAAAATACGTAAACTACGAGCCGGATCGCGTGGGATAAAGTGCCAGGGTCTTTTTTACGGTCTAGTTTAGTTCGCGATTTATGGGCAGAGAAAGTCCATTGGGTTTATTGGTAACAAATCCCCTATTTTGGTCTCTTGGTTTGGTTTTCCTAGTTTACGATGTATCTCTGGTCTAGAGAAGAAGAGTAATTGTAGAAATCGAAAAGACTATTCTGGTGTTATATTAGCGAGGCCCATAAGTGGGCTAAAGAGAGGGAAAATGCCAAAAGTGGGCTACAAGGCTGAAGTCTCCTCATTAGGTGGCTACCAGCAGGGATCAGTACATGACAAAAATTGGTAAACCTATTCTTCTCATCTTTTCTCTCAACATCCGAGACATCCTGGTAGGTCTAACATATCTGACATATATTTTCTATGTCCTTGCAGCTATAGCTTTACTCTTCCATTCCCAACTCTCTATATTTCCATTGATAATGCCACGGGCTAAGGATTTTATTTAGCGAGCGAAGGAGAAAGGAGGCTCTGAGTGACTTCTGTCACGAGAGTCAGTTGCTGGCATACCTGGTAGATCCCGCCCTTTACTAAATATCGCTGATCACGCATGGCAACTGTTCACGTTAGGCAAAATGCAGGGTCCCGGAATTGGGGCTCCAACTAATGTGCTCAGCTTCGGCTCAAGCTACCTCCTTCTAGGCCAGACCCGGCTCAAATTTGCTCAGAATTCGAAAATGTCAACTATTATCAAATTGAATGATATTTTTACTTGTAACTTTTAATTTTAGATTTAACCCACTTTTCAAAACCACCGTGGACGATAATCTCTTGCACGTTAGGAGGGAGCCCGCCTACTTTCTGCTCCCAAGTAGAGCCGTCTTTCTCTATAATAACAACCTTAGAGCGGCGGACGTCCCAGAGGAGCTTCCAACCAGTGCGGCGGGTCAGGGGCTTCTCAGCGTCGTCCTTGTAAGTTTCACGGAGACGTTGTACAAGACGGGGCACCTCAATACCCAAGAGAGCATTGTTGATACTGTTACGGCTGAAGATGTTACCGAAACTACCGGCAACGACGAGAGGAATCTGCTTGGCCAGGATAGCAGTAGCAGCCTGCTCGCGGAAGGAGCCACAGCCAAAGGAAAAAAACCAGTAACGAGAATATCACCAGCCTTAGCGGTCGTGCGGAACTTTGAATCATAGTTCTCCATACATAGCTCGGCCATTTTTTCCTTGGTGATATTATCCTGGTAGGTGTACTTGCCTATTGGATAATCAGTATAAAATTTGGATGCCAGGAAGAGGAAACGGTTTCACTTACCAGAGTAGATGCCATCAGTGTTGATATTGTCACCATCGCAGAAAACAATCTCACCTTCAATCCTCTCGGGGAAGCCAGGGAGAATGTTGGTTAAAGCTTCGTCTTCAGCGGCAGTGGGGCTGGACGGCTGCTCACCAGTGCCCTCAGCAGTGGCAATCATGCTCTCGACGTCACCAATGACCTTGTTGAGAGCATCCTCGATGGACAGAGCCTTGTCAGTGACATGATCACCGCTTCCTTCGCCGATAATAGCCTTCTCAACACCTTCGGGCTTCTGGTACCAGCCAGGACCGGCAATCTTACCCTGAAGAGCACTGGCGGCAACTACTTCAGGGCTGGCGAGGTAAGCCTTGGAGGACTCCGTGAAGTTCCGGTTACTAGCACTTATACCAACTTCACCGGGCTGAAGAAGACCGTTCCAGACCAATACATGGACCGCATCCACTGGGGAGCGGATGGGCACCTGAGTCAAGCAAGACCTGCCAGTCACCGGCCTCCTCAGCAATTTGTTGCTCGGGAATGGAGGCCGCAGCAATATAGAAGTTGACACCAGGGTGAATTTTGGCAGGCTTGTTATCCTCGGCAGCCTCGCGGAAGACACGAGCGGCGGCAGCAATATCAGAAGCTCGCGAGTTGGTGCAGGAGACGAGGTAGGCTTTGTCCAGACGGATCTCCTGAGCCTCGAGGCTCTTTAGAGGGGTAGCGAGTTTGACAGAGTTGGGACCGGCGACGAATTGGGAAAGAGTGGACAGGTTGAGGTAGAGCTCCTTGGCATACGTAGCATAAGGGTCAGCGACTAGCCGGTTCTCTACAATCTCGTCAATTCGCTTGTGGTTGATGCGATCCTTGGATGGACCATCGAACATGGCCGCGGTGGTGGCCTTGGCGCGGTACCAGGAGATGAGCGTCTTATCAACGGGGAATAGTCCTACGTCATATATTAGTGTTTGTATATCAATGTTCTGTTTCTATTACCACTCAAGGCACCCCACTCAGTCGTCATATTGGCAATGGTCAAACGGTCGTCAATGGGGATGCTTCCCATACTCTCTTCGGATCCGATGAATTCGATAGCATGGTTGAGAACCTCGTCCTGGTTAAAGAGACCGCAGAGGGCGACAATTACATCCTTACCAGTGACACCAGGGGGGAGAATACCAGTGAAAGTGATCTTGGCAATGGGGGGGATGAAACCAGGTACGGCCAGTGACCCAGATACTAGCTGCGTCGGTTCGTACAACAGGGGTTCCCTAGAGACCGAATTAGTACTCGGGAGCAGGAATGTTTGGATGGATGCAACTTAAAAGACTAGACACACCCCCGTACATGTTCGAGTGGCTATCACTCGCAACGGTGAGTGTTGCTGGCCAGGCGTATCCTATCGACCCGTTAACAAGCCACCCATCAATCGTGAGCGTCGATGAAATCTTCACCTTCCTCGATCATGATCTGATGACCAATACCCCTGCCAGCAGGGTAAAAGTCGACACCATGCTTGCCGGCAAACTCCTCAATCTGGCGGTACTTCCTTAGGTTGGCCTCGGACTTGTTCTGGACATCGTGGTCGAGAGTCATGATGACCTGGCGATTGTCGTGCATCTTGGAGGCGCCAATATCCATGAATTTCAAAGCCACTGGCCAACTGTTGTCATGCGTCATGCAGTGGTGAGGGGCGAGTGTGACATAGTCGCCGGCCTTGACCGTTTTACCAGGGGCGAGGCCGACAGAGTATCGCTGGACGATCTTTTCGGTGAGGGTCTGGGGATTGGTCGGGGCGGCGGGGTTCTGAGAGGAGAGGGGAGCGGCGGCATTGAGGGTGCTCTCAAGCTGCGACGGGAAGGCGTGTTGCCGTCGTGGATGGGTGGAAGTGTAGGCGCGGAACTGGGACGCAGCTAGGGAAAGCGATCGAGAGTGGGCAATGAGGGTCTGAGACTGTAGCCGCGCGACGACGGCATTGAGAGCAAGGCCTCCACTAAAAACATGTGAGTGGTGTTTCTTGGAGGCTGGAGGTTGGAGGCTGGAGGGGAGACACGGCGACGCCGATCAATTGCCGGTACAGGAACATACAGGTACAGCCATGATGGATAGTTATAGCCGAAAGATGGCCTGGACCATGCCGAAAGAATCTGTTCCAAAGTAGGAGAACAAGTTCATGGCGGATGGCGATGGCGATGGCGATGGCGATGGCGATGGCGGAGTCTGAAGCTCGGCCAGTGTTGCCGAAAGCTCCGGGAGTGCTCGCCAAGGCACTAAAACCTCGGCTAGTGTTAATATTCTGACACTGACCCAGCTTCACTTAGTACACAATTTAAACTTTTATTAAATCACGTCTAGAGGCAATAACACAATTATATTTTAATTATAACGTTAATACAGCTGTTTTAAACCTTTAATTAAATACTTCCTACCATTTATTACGATTTTAAAAGATATTAGTAATGAAATGAACAATGTAAGTTTTGGGAGGTTATATTAAGGTTATATTAAGGTTTTATTAAGGATCTAATATAGCTATAAACCCTAAAGAACTAGCAGTCTAGAGAGGTATTTATTAATATTCTATCTATATTATTATTTTAATCTAGCCTAACCATATTAGTTGCCGCTGAATCCCTTCTAGCCCCCAGAGAACAACTGTAATAACTCTTATATAAGCACCACAGGTATATATCTAGGTTATATCTATAATCTAATATAGAATAGACACTACTTAATAGTCTAAACACCCAATTTTATAATAAGGTAAAGTAACTTCTGGTAGTTATAAAAAGGATCTAATTAGGATATAGACTGAGAATTTTCTCTAAAATGGGTAGGTAAATGCTTTTAGTGGGATAGAGGTCGCATAAGATATAAGTTATATTTTAGATAAAACTATATTATATCTATAATCTAACCTTAATAGATTATTAACAAAGTCCTTAGTAGCCCTAGTAGCTCTATCCAAGATCCAGACGCCACTATAATGGCTATATATAGCACTCTAGCAAATAGGGTAGTAGCTTCTAGGCCATATTCTAATCTAGACTTAGATAGTAGTAAGGGTAAAGGTTCTAGTACTTATAATACTGCTCCTTAGCTAAATACTATAAAGGGGCGTATTTCTAGTGCCCCCGGCTAATATATTAAGGTATGGTACCTTAGACTTAATAAGCGCCCAAGGTAGGTTCCATTTTTTTATATTAAGGTAATATCTAGTATATATCTAGCTTATATCCAAGATATAACCTAAATATAGCCCTATAGTAAATATTTCCTTATCTATATTCTGCCAGAGGAGATTTTCTATAAATAGGATTATATTATTGGGAAGACTGTGAGTTATAAGTGCTATATATCTTTATTATATCCTAGATCTAACTATAGTAGGATCCAAATGCTAAGCACACTATTTACGCTTAGGAAAAAAAATTCGCAAATAGTTATAGAGGATTAATTAAGTATATTAAGTCACATTTCCTAGTAAGATCCTAGATATATCTACATTATATTTATATTATAACCTTTTTCTAACCTTAAAATAAAGAAAGGTATAGGCTATATAATTAAAAGTATAAAGCCCAGAGGTTAAAAAGAGCTAGAATTGGATAATTTAGATAGTATGGTTATCTATATATCTATATTATATCCTAGATCTAACTTATTTTAGCGGCTTAGAAGACACTTTATAGAGCTATTTATATAGAAGAGGAACTGCAGGTTATATGCCCTGTTAGTAAAGCAGTAAGAAAGGCTAGAATATATTATAATAGTATAAACTATTGTTCTTCTATCCAGGATATATTACTAATATATTTTAGCGCCCCCAGCCGAAAATACACCCTTAACGGCCAAAGGTCGTGGAAAACGTAAAGCAACTTTAGTAGATCTAGGTATGTTATTATTTATAATTTTATTATATTATGGATCTAACTAGAATATATAGAGGAGCCAGTTAAATAGATACGCATTATATTCTATTCCAGAATTCCATTAACACCTAAGGGCAAGGCAAGTTTAGGCAGTTCTAATTACTATATAACTATAATCTAACCATAATCTAACCTTAATATAGCCTGATTGCACTATAATATTTAAGGTTATTGGCAAGTCTAATAAGCAGAAGTGTTCTTTATATAGGACCAGTAGTAAGAGTAGGTTTGCTAGTTATATTTCTAATATATTTTAGATCTAATATAAATAGCATACTTATCTAACTGGGCTACATATATATGGTTTAATAAGGTATGCTTATAGTCTTTAATTATATTGCTAATATATTTATAATCTAACTATAAATAGAACTTTGTTTTACCTGGGATAACGCTGCTAGGGGTTGCAGATAACTTTAATAATAGGAAGACATTTAATACTAAAGAGGACTACGCTATATAGGTTAAATAGGTTATAGCGTTTATACATCTTAGATATATCCTGGTTCTATCCTAGTTCTATTATAAATACTAAAGCATTAAGCGTAGGCATGGAGCATAACACAAAGTATATAGGTTAGGCTTTCTTAGATATTGCAATATCCTTATATCTAGGTAATAACCTTAATATAACCTCTGCTCCTTATGCTCGTAAATATAAAATTTTGTATTAACTAAGTTCTTATTCTAATTTTCTTAGCTCCAACTCTAGCTTCCAATTTTATAGTTTAATTGCCTTTGCTTCAGCTTCTATATATAAAACCCTAGCCTCTTATTTATAAACATTTAATTAGGATTGCTGTAGCGTTAACTATTATAAGAATTAAGCTTATTAAGTAACTGTTATATAAAGTAAAGACTATAAGCTAGATACATTAAGGATATATCTAGATAATCTTACTCAACAGTAAAATAGGTTTAGGAGAGAGCGAAACCTAGCCATTATTTAATGTTATAATAGAGGAGACTAAAAGATATTAGCTTTATAGAACTTAGTAAAATCTAGAATATAATATACCAGAGCAAATAAAGGCAATAGATTATAAGCAAGATTTTAATTATGCGCCTCGCGAACTTCGTAATTATAACTATAGGTATATACTAGTTCCAGAAGATGATATATCTAATATAACATTATCAAAATTAAAATCTTCATCCTCTTTAATACTTATAGATATAGCATTAGCTTTTCCTTTACCAGTATAAGCCTATTTTCTTAATTTTTCTAGCTCTTTTAAACCTTGTTAAACTATAGCAGATTATATTAGCAATATATCCACATTAGAGCCATAATAAAGCCATACATTTACGCTTCTCTGCAAGAGCCATTCTTTCGGCAACAGATGTAGTTCGCGACATATATAAAATTCCATATTAATTATACGCCTTCCACGCTTTGTAATTAAAAATATTAATTCTCTGCCTACTAAATCTGTTATTATAATACTATATAACGGATATAACAGATATACAAACATTAAAATAGCGGCGAGAAGGCTTAATTAACGCCCTAGATTATTTGCTTAAAAATAGGAGCATTTAACGGCGTTTATATTCTTTATAATTATAGAGAATATATTATTATCCATTTTACTATAATATGGATTTATTCCAGATGCAATATATATATATCGCTTATGTCAACACCAGTTTACAATTTTATAGTTATTGCTATACTTTTCTATAACCGCAAATGTTAGAATGTGGATATAATATAGATAAATTAGGGATATAATATCTCCATACTTTTAATTACGTCTAAAATTTTATAGTATTGCTTGCGGCTTGTAGCCTCTATAATCGAAGCTATATACTACCCAACACTATCTTAGCCTATATTTCTGGCTCTAATAACCCAATAAATACCGCGAAGAATGTGGATTTAGCAATATATAATTATAGACTTTATATAGCCCTACCAGGTCTGTAAGGGGTCAATATCTGCTAGGTAAAGGCCAAGCCCTAATATATTTTAGTAATATCTTTAATATATACGTATTATAAAATACCTTTTACCTGCGCCCTATCTATATCTATAAGAGCTGCATAAAATCCACATTTATAAATATGACTCCAATAAGTTAGATAGCCGCAATTCTCATATAAGCGGAATATAGTATGGAAAAGTTATTAATACATTTCTGCTAATTAACCCATGGCTTGGTTTACAAAAACTCTTATTAGTGTAATAACTATAGCCTTATTAGAATAAAGATATAACCATAATATAACCGTAATATAACCAGGTTATATAATACCTTTATTAATTCCAGGGATATTTGCGGCAATTACAACCTTATCTAACCTAGCTGTACTAACCCGTTTAAAAGACATATCAATTTCAAACGTTTTTAATATTAAGAGTATTTCCACCTAGCCTTTTTAAAAGCATATAATTATTAGCTTACCATCTTAGTGGAATATATCTTATATATATCTAGGACCTATTTTATAATGCAGATGCTTTTCAAATATTACCCCTTATATATCTTAACCTTGCGGAAATAATAAAAGCTGTTGCTTTTTAATTAGGTATTAAATCTTATTAAGATTTGCAAGGCTTTAGTAAAGGCTTAAAAGGCTAGTAATATTATATTTTTCGCAAAACTCTTTTATTAAAGGGCTGTATATAAAAGAGCCTAATAGAATAAGAATAGAGTATTAATATAACTTGGATATAACGTACTTAAAGTAAGCCCTGGCCCCAACTGTCGCTAAATTTGTTATTAAAGTTCTTTAATAAGCTGTATTGGAACCTTTAACGGAGGCGCTGGAGGATACATATATTTGCCATAAGAAGTTAAAATAATATATAGGCAATTCTTAATATTATCTAGCTATATATAGTTGAACTCCACGTTACAAGGGGCTAGTACCCATTTTCCAGGTCCTTAGGTATGGTTACAGCCTAGATATATTAAGGTTATATTATAGTTATATACGTATTATAATAACTTACCGCAATCATCTAATCTTTTCTTCCTGTGCTCTACCGCTGTATAGGTTTCTGGAGTGCCCTAATAGCCTTAGTCAAGTAAATCTCTTAAATATTTTAATAAGTATCTTAAAACTAAAGAAAGAGACTTTTAATAGTGTTTTTCATGGTTTTATGTTTAACTTCCCTTAGTATAGTATATACTTGCTATAGGTCTATCTGTAAGTGACTAGTTATAGCTTAGTTATAGTTATAATATATTTAGAATATATTAGATATTAACCATGTACTTCGCAATATAAAGATATGGCTTATAACTAGCACTCTGCTCTATACAGGCAATCTAGTGCTAAAATGCATAACAAATACTGTTATAAAGTCTATATACGTTAATAAGAATAGATAATATAAATAAGTATCTTACGTATTTATGTCTCTTCGTTTAAGATTATCTTAATTTAATTCTGTTAAATTACCAAGGAAATGTATAAGAGTATATAATGTCTATATTATAACTTAGATATAGTAACATAATATCATAGATATATTATACCTTTTCTTATAATTTACGTATTCTTTCCCAGTCTTCCTCTATAACTTGCTCGTGGTAAAAGTTTTATAGCTAAGGGTCTAAGTATTCGCAGCAAAACACGCCTGTACAGGGTATCTGTCTCCTAAAGCACTTTTAGAGACCAAGAAGAGGGCATATTATACTCATCTTGTTCCTTAATGTGTATAAGTATTGTATCTATCTGTATTAGAACCCAGTTATATATAAGATCTATCTAGGATATAGTCTCTTACATTTTCGTACATCTTAGTAATATTCTTATTATTCAGCTATAGGCCAGATAAATCTATTATATATCCAATCCCGTGCTTAGAGGATATAGAATATTCCGGTATCTCTTAACTAAATATAAGTCTTTCTACTACAAGCGATCCAGTTTGTGTAATTGATATTAAGCCCGGCTATATTATAGAAATAATTAGTTTATATATTATATATAGCTCACATTATAGAATTCTACTTACTACTAGCGTTAAAGAAGAGGCATTAGCAGATCATTATAGCGTGGACATTTAGAATTGTATATCTTCGTAATACTCCCGATATAAGCCAGATATATCCTAATTACTATCTTCAATGTTTATATATATGCGTTCCTCCTACACCTGTTACCCTTTATAGAAGAAGTCCTCCTATAATTATTCCAAGTCTTTAATTAAGGACTAAGTTGCTTCTATTAGCAGTAGTATAGAAGAACTACCTAAGATAGGTAAGTTGTGACGGTGCTAGAGCGCGTCACCTGCCAAATTCTGCTATGCTGCTGCCATATTCTGCCAACCTACGATTGGCTCGCTTACCGCTAGCGCCTTGGCGGCTGCCCTTTTATATATGTTTACTATGGTCCTGGCGACCCCCTTCTTTTCTTCTCCTTAGCTTAGTATCTTCATTAGATAGCAATCCACAAGCTTCGGTTTAGAGGCACTTATATAAGCCATTACATTATACTAAGCTCTCCATATACTGCCTGGGAAGGCCTTAATAATATCCTACCCCACGAGAAACTTTATCTGCAACGACGCGTTAACGTGCTATACTTAGACACCAAAACAACTCTATATTACCTGGGAAGGCCTTAATAATATCCCACCCTATAAACCAGATAGGATTGGACCTGTACCCCCAGAATTAAAACCAAATTATATGATTTTGATGAACCCTAGGAAGCTAACAATAGCACCTAAAGCGAGCTTATTTAAAAGAGCTGCCCCGACCCAAGAAGAACACAAGATTCAATTGGGATCCGAAATTAAGGATAACGATAATAGTATAGATGTATACAAATAGATTCGTGCCCTAACGGCCAATTAGGAAGCCAACCATCTCTAAGCTTAAAGTATATAGGAGACCCTATAAGAGATCCTGGACAGCCTCGCGGCCCTATAAAGCTTAGCCCCCCCTTTTAGAAGTCCTAGTCGTCCTATTTACTTAACTAAATGTGACACACCAGGGAGTATGGATATAATAACAAAACAATTAAAGTCTATTAAGCTTCCTGACCCCTAACCACTGTTTAATGGGATAGACCCTACCTTTGAGAATTGGAGGATTTAAGTATAAGAAAAGCTCCGCGTTAACTATAACTATTTCCTTTCTAAAGAAGCCAAAATGCTCTACCTCTTTGGTTAAACCATAGGGGATGCCCAACGGCACCTTTAAGCCAAGTTTGAGGACGATTCCCCTGTCCGATTTACATCTGTTAACAAGATGATACGGCACCTGGCTACTATCTACGTTAACCCAAACAAAGTATGGGATGCCCGGTACGACTATAATTGCCTAATAATAAAACTAAACCAACCCTTTGCCAAATTCCAGACTCAATTCCTATACCTTGCGGGAGAAGGCCAGGTTCCCCTTAAGAACTACCGTTTGGACTTGTACGATAAGCTGATAATCCGGCTATAAGAGAAGATTGCTGTAACCTTAAATAACCTACTAACCTATAAAAAACTCGCAGCTCGTTGCCTATCTTTAGACGCAGAACTGAAGCGGATTGACGCCCGCCCTAATCGGCAGAAGCGACCACGTAGCGATCGCAACTCGCCAGCCATACCTACAGGAGCTGGAGCAGGAAGACAAGCTACGTCTGCTCTTACACTAAAAGCGGTTATAACTACACACTGGCGAGCCTTGCCCGACCAGCTACGTACCACGCCCTTGACTAGTACTCGTCGTAATACCCTAATCGACCCCGCCTTGGCCACGTACTACAACTGCGATAAGGAGGGTTACTTTGCCTCGTCTTGCCCAGAACTAGGGGATATCAAGGAGATAGAGGAAGGAGAAACGTCCAATAAGTCGGGAAAAGAAGAACCCTAGGGAAAGACTCCCCCCTAGGGTATCCTATTAATCTTAAAGAGATTAATCTAAGTTAGTTAATAGGTGGAAAACACTTTATGGTTCTATATACAGTATCTCAAAATGGATATAGAGTTAACTTAACTGCCCTTATTAACACTAGAGCAAATGGCTTTGCCTTTATAAATACTGCCTATGCGATTAATGTTGCTAAGTTTCTAAATGTAAAAGCCACCCTACTAGAGAAGCCTGTCTAGGTAAAAGGCTATAACAGCTAAGCCGGTAAGCCGGTTACCCACGTTCTGAAGTTACATATCTCCCTTAATAGACGACGTTAATACGGCATCCCTTTTTGCATCTTAGACCTAGGGTCCCACGATATAATCCTTAGCCGAAAATAGATGTCCTACTTTAATATTTGGCTGAACGTATAATAAAGACAGTTTGTTTAGCCAGAGGATAGACTAAAATTACCCTCCTTTGTTAGAGAAATCCGAACCGACTGTAAGACACTAGCCGTGAAGTCTAACCCTATATATTAGTAGGATGTCTGGGCCCGTGACCTAGCCTTCGCCTAAGAAGATGCCCGCCGCGAAGCTGGAAAGAACTCTATACCAACAAAGATACTCTCCCAAAGCGCTACGTTCGAGGAGGACTTTACGTACGGAAGTAGGACAGATAGTGACATAGACGGCGTCTAAATCGCGCAGATCTAACCGGTATGGAAAAGAACGTACCAATAAGATATAAGGGATAACCTCCAAAAGATGCAATAGGAGCTAAAAGGAGTAACGACGACGCCAATACCCTGGAGGGCCCTAAGGTTATATATACCCCCATTATCCTGCAACCCCCCTGCAGTAGACATTGCCGCAATTAGCGCTATAGCGTTCCACTTTAATATATACTAGAAGGAAAATAAGGTCTTTACAACAAGCCTATACAAGATTAACCGGATTATTAATAAGAGGGAAGAAAAGCTAATTAAGGAAACTAATAAGGAACTGGTTAAACATCTCCTTCTTACTATCTATGCTAAGTACAAGGACGCGTTTTTAAGGGCGGCTTTGGACAAGTTACCCCCTTACCAAATATATAATTATAAGATTTAATTAGAAGCTAATAACTTGCTAAGCTATAGCCCCCTCTACTAACAATTAATGGACAAGCTAAAAGTAACAAAGCAGTACTTAATTAATAACCTAGATAAAGGGTTTATTAAGTTAAGTTAAGCCCCTTTTACTTCCCCTATTCTATTTATAAAAAAGCCTAGTGGAGGCCTCCGTTTTTATATTGACTATTAGAAGCTAAATGCTATTACTTAAAAGGATCAGTATCCTATTTTATTAATTAATAAAACCCTCACACGTCTAAGCTAGGCAAAGATCTTTACTAAACTTAATATCCGCTAAGCTTTTTACTAAATTAGGATAGACCCTGCATCTAAAGATTTAATAACGTTCCGTACCCGTTACAGGTCCTATAAATGCAAAGTTCTTTTTTTTAGACTAATAAACGGACCGGCTACGTACTAAAGGTATATAAATGACGTTCTTTTTAATTACCTTAACAAATTTTATACAGTATACCTAGACGACATCCTTATATACTTAGACAACGAACTTAAGCACTAAGTTTATGTTAAGAAGGTTTTAGAGAGATTACAGAACGCGGGTTTGCAAGTTAATATTAAGAAATATAAATTTGGGGTAAAACGCACAAAGTATCTTGGGTTTATAGTAAGTATAAATAGGATTAAAGTTAACCCTAAAAAGGTCGACGTAATCCGTAACTAGAAGCCCCCTTATACTATAAAGGGGATCCAGTCCTTCCTGGGTTTTTGTAATTTCTACTACCAATTTATCTATGACTACGGAGTTGTGGCAACGCCTCTTATACAACTTACCCGGAAAGACACGCCTTTTATCTTTAATAATAACTATATGGAAGCCTTTAGAGAGTTAAAAAATTGGCTTATCTTTTCTCTAATTCTTTATTACTATAACCCGGACCTCGAATTAATGCTAGAGACGGACGCTTCTAACAGAGTTATAGCGGGAATCCTATTACAGTTATATTTAGACGGCAAATGGTACCCTATTGCCTTTTTTTTAAAAACAATGGACCCAGCTAAGTATAACTACGAAGTACACAATAAAGAAATGCTAGCTATTATCCAATTGCTGTCCCAATAGCGCGTAAAGCTTAAAGGCACGAACTCCCGGATTAAGATATATACAGATTATAAAGCCCTAGAGTACTTTATAACTATAAAGTAGCTTACTGGATGACAAGCCCACTAGGCCAAAATACTCTCCGAATTCTTCTTTACGATTATATATTATTCTGGCAAGTAAAACACTAAAGCTGATATACTAACCCAAAGGGAATAAGATATAGGACCCTAGGATAAGCTAAAGACCTAATACTAGACACGCGCCCTCCTTTATCCCGAATAGCTTAACCCGCAAATTCTTAAAGAACTAAACTCTAAACGGAATAAGCTAGCACCCCTAAAGGGAGCAGTCTTGGATAAACTAATAGGGCTAGTTAACCGCATCCTAACTATAAACCGCACGGCTGACTCCCTAAAAGCCCTCCGTGATTAAGCCGCGAAGGAGGACCCTAATTTAGAAATGGAGAAAGGACTACTTCTATACTAAGGACGGCTTATAGTTCTAGATATTAACAACCTATGGATAGAGTTAATCCGCGAAGCCCACTATTAAGTCTCTACAGTATACCCTGGTTGCAATAAGACCCACCAACTACTAGCGCCCCGTTACTACTGGCGAGGACTTCTATCCGATGTGGATCGATTTATTAGAAACTGCCACGCCTATAGACGCGTAAATGCCCCTAGGGATTGAACTCCTGGGTGGCTATAACTACTGCCAGTTCTAGAACGCCCTTGGCAATATATTACCATGGACTTTAAGTCATTTCTGAAGGACGCCCACGGCCACGATGCAGCCTTTGTAGTGGTTGACTAACTATGCAAGCAATCCGTCTCCCTCCCTTGTTTTAAGACCATGACTGCGAAGGATATAGCCCGCCTCTACGTTGACAACATCTATCGATTCTATGGCGCCCCTGAATTAATTGTCTCTAACTATGGCCCCCAGTTTATATTAGATTTCTGGAATGAACTCTACCGTATCCTTGGGATTAAGATTAAGCTCTCTACTACATTCCACCCTTAGACTAACGGCCAAACCGAGATTATGAACTAGTACCTCAACCAGCGACTACGGCCCTTTATAGACTACTATTAGGACAACTGGTCGGAATTACTACCTATAATAGACTACGCGCAGCTTACACTCCCTTATAATAGTATAGGGATGTCCCCATTCGAACTGCTCTACGGGTATACACCACAAACGTTCTTTAATTGGGATAGGCCTACTAAACCCGCTACGGCCCGCGAACGCCTCAGCCACGAGGAGGCCTGGGTATTTGCTAAGAGAATACATAGAGCCTGGAAGACTGCTCAAACAATTATAAGAAAGGCGCAAGAAAAAAAGGAGTCCAATATAAACCAATATTGTCGCGAGGAAGACTTCCAAGTAGGAGATAAGGTATAGGTGTTAATAAAGAACTAGAAAACCCAGAGGCCGAGCCGCAAGTTAAACCACCAAATGGCTGGCCTATATAAGACTCTTTAAAAGGTAGGACACTCTTTTAAGGTTAAGCTACCAGAGTTAATAAGGATCCACCCCGTTTTCTCCCCGGACCGGCTATAAAAGGCTGCGGATAATCTACTACCTGGATAATATAACAACCCCCTACCACCAATCCAGATTGCTAAGGACGAAGAATGGGAAGTTAAAGAAATCCTAGCAGTAAAAAAGGTCCGTAATGTCTTAAAATACCGTACAAGCTGGGTAGGCCATGATGATGACCTAAAGTGGTACCCCGCATCTAATTTTAAGTACTCCCTCTATAAGCTACGAGATTTCCACCTAGCCCACCCTAATCTCCCTAGACCACTATGTAAATTAGACAACTGGATTAAATGCTAGAAAGAAGGGTTAGATAATTACAACAATTTAGACAATAATAGGGAGCTTAGACAACGCCTAAGGGCAGGCTTTTTTAGAAGGGGGGGGTAATGTAATAGTGCTAGAGCGCGTTACCTACCAAATTCTGCTATGCTGCTGCCATATTCTGCCAACCTACAATTGGCTCGCTTACCGCTAGCGCCTTAGCGGCTGCCCTTTTATATATGTTTACTATGGTCCTGGCAACCCCCTTCTTTTCTTCTCCTTAGCTTAGTATCTTTATTAGATAGCAATCCACAAGCTTTAGTTTAGAGGCACTTATACGAGCCGTCACATAAGTACGTAAGAGTGCCTAGATTATATCTTGGATATATTATTAATCTATCCTAGATATATCTCTGCGCACTTTAGGGTAGCTGTATATTATTAGCCATTTCCAATACTAAGATCGCACGATCTTAGATATACCAAAAATAGAGTATAGTTGCAATATTATACAATTAAGTGTAGCTTTAATGGCGATAATTTTAAAGAATTTTGTATTAAAAGCTTATAAAGTATGCGCGCACGGTGCTAAAGTTCATCTAGTATAAGATTTTGCGACGTGGCGTATTTCAACACTCCCGGAGCTTTCGGCAACACTGGCCAAGCTATATGCTCGCGATGGCGAGGGCAAGATTTCACAGTCACGTAATTCTTGTGCACGTGCCCCAAGCGAAGCTCTGAGCTCCTAAGAGATGAATTATTGACCCGAGGTACTAGTGGTCTACAAGGGGGTGACATAAGCGGGCTGCCCGCCCTCCCTGCAAGTTTTGGTGGCATTATAGTAGCGTCCCACAAAAATGCTGCCGATATGGTTATAATGCCACCAAAACTTGCAGGGAGGGCGGGCAGCCCGCTTATGTCACCCCCTTGTATACATTCGGGTCCTGGAATTCAAACTCCCGCCAAGCCAGCTTCTGATTGGTTAGAAAAAAAGAGCGGGCGGTAAGTTGTGGCAGACTCCACGTAACAAACATCAAAATATTATAAACGTTAAAATATCTTAGTACTGCACCTTCCTTTTTATTAACACCTCTATTAATACCACTATATATATTATAAATATAGCAGATCCTACTGTTATTAAGTATAGTAAGTGCTATATCTATAAGCCCCGCCTTAACTTTATTAAATACAGCTCTTTAAAGAAGCTTTTAAAGCTCTACTAGTTGTGTTAGTTAAAGGCACATTTTCCCTATATATTACTTCTACTTCTACTTACTTTTATAGGCCTTTAAACGGAGAGCTCTTATAGAGTTAGGTTCTACTACTAATAATCGTCCTATAAGGCGCTAGTAAACTACTCTACCTAAAAATAATACTAAGAATACCTTCCTGCCTCGCGGCTAGAATAGTTAAGATACCCCTAAAATAGCTTAATAGCGGAAGTGTAACGGAACCTTATAGCAGGAACTACGGTGGGTCCTATTATTGGGCTGGGTATATAGGTATAAACAGTTCAACAACATAATAACAACTGGTGGAGTGGTTGCCCAACAGATTAACTCCAATTGTATTCTAAGATTCACTACGAAGAGAGAACTATCTGGGTAGGAACTGTAGTCCTTTAAATACACGACCATACGCCTAAGAAATCCCTTTGCTCTGTAAGGTACGTGTGCTCTATCTGCTCTATTACAGATTACACAGATTATATAGATTATATAGATTACACTATATAACCTTAGCTACTATTTCTTATTATATAGTTCTACCAGATCTATTCTAGACTGTACCTATATTAACCAACTAGCTTCCTCCAACTCTTCTCCAAGTAGTTATAACATTGTACTTAAGCTGTCTGTAATACTATCTCCCTCCTCTTTATCTTTGTCCTTAAAGATTCCTAATATCTCTAAGTCGTCTACTAGAGGTGTAATATCTGTTTAATTAGTCTAGTTAATATCCTTATTTATTATACCTAAAGCATCCTCTTCTTCTTCTATAGCTCGCCAGTCTCGTACCGTTGCTGCAATCTTGTCTCTAGGTAAGATAATGCCGTCTCCATATTCTTATTGTATAAAAGAGGGGCTAGTTTATATTGCGTTGGCAAGCCCTTTATCTTAACAACCTTCCTCTTATTTGGAGTGTACTAAAGCAAACGTTTAATTATCTTACGACGTTTGCTCTATCTCTAACGCTAAGTATACGCGTCCTATAAATCTTAACAGTCTTCTAGTTCCCTAAGTAACCTATTATAGGGTCTCGTGTTTAATCTGCTACTAAGAAGCTTAATAGTAAACTGGCCTCCGCTCTGCTTGAGGTTTAATATATCTTAGAAGAGTCCGTACGCGTCCTTAAAGCTTAACGTCTAGCTTATGCTTATCTCCAACGTCTTAAATGTATACGCAAGAAGGTTTATTCTAAAGAGTGGAAACTTGTTTAATAGGGTCTGTCCAAGCTAGGTAATAAAAGGACTAGTTCTCTTCCTATAAGGGAAATAACTCTGAGTAGCTTAGCAATTGCTCCTCTTAGGTCCCCCTTAGGTGACTTATTTTTTGGCGATCCTTTCTTATTAATGCTACCTAACCTGCTTTTTTTTGATACTCCTGTACCTTTCCTATAGCATTCTCTAGGTTGCTTAGTGGTTTCTAGGTAGTCTCACTATAGCCTATCCACCTTACTTCGTACTATATTTCGTTATCTATATCCTTGTAACTAATAACCTTTAAAACTTACTACTTGTCTTCTTCTTGCCCTCTATACGTATCTGCCTTGTAAACTAGTGGCTTGACATTTCTGTATACTAGCTCTAGCATTGCTACATGCTGTATAGGGTAGATTTTCATTTTAGCTAGTAGGTTTAACTTATATATAACTAATAAAATTTTCTGCTTAATTTTAAAAGGTCCTAGTCTAATATAGTCCAATTTTTTGCTTAGTTATCAACTCTTAAAATTTTTGTGTAGTAGCTACACTTTATCTCCCTCCTTAAGATCTGGTCCCTTAGATCTCTTAGCGTTATAGTACCTTTTTATCCTTTGCTGTACTAGTTTAGCTGTTTCTATAAGGTCTGCATAAAGATTCATTAACGTCTCTATTCTTTGTTTAGCTATGCTACTCGTTTTCTTTGCTTATTGTAGCAATAATGACATTCTTGGCTTATACCCGTAGTTCGCCTTAAATGGTAATATCCCCATTCCTTCTTATAGTGTTGTATTGTATATAAACTGTGTAACTGGTAATAACGATACCTAATTGTTCTATGTATAATTAATATAATGCCTTAGATACTGTTCTAGTGTCTAGTTTAGTCTTTTTGTCTATCTATCCATCTGCGGATAATACGCTGTAAAGGTTACTGCGTAAACCCCTTATTCTGCTAGAAACACTTCCCAAAATACTGCTATAAATCTTAGATCTCTGTCCAATATAATCTTATCTAGTGCTCTATGTCTTACAAATACTTCCTTTATATAGATTTTAGCGACATCTTCTATTAATATCTCTTTAGTGTATGCTATAAAGTATCCCTACTTTATAAGCTTATCTACTATTACTAAAATTGCGTTATAATCTTGTCCTATAATAGGATCTCTTAACTTTGGTAACTTAATAATAAAGTCCTATAATATGACTTCCTATAGTCTTCCTAGTATTTTAATAGGTTGTAGCCCTCTATACGGCTTATACCTTATTGGTTTATTTCTTTGGTAATCTGGATATTCCCTTATAACTTGTCTTGCTAGTCCCCAGATTCCTTAAATAATATACTCTTCTTAAAGTCTTAATACTAAGCCTATAGCTCTGTTATGTCCTTGCGTTATTCCTTTATAAAACTCTTTTATAAACTCTGCTGTAATTAACCTTGGAACATAAGTAGCTTCTTTATTTTTATACTACTCTAAGTCTGGATCCTCTACCTATGCCTTTTAGATCTTCTATATCTAATTACTTTTTGGTGACTTGTGGACCTAACTTTCTTTAGTTGCTATAATTTTAGGATAATTGTACCTAATTAATCTATCTATGTCTTTTTATAACAACGCTCCTAACGGTTTATTGTTATTCTATAGTTCTACCTTTCTACTTAGAGTATCTGCTCGTGCATTATCTGTCCCTTTGGTTACTAGATTTTGAAATAGTATTCCGCAAGCATTTCCGCCCATCTAACCTGTCTTCGGTTGAGTTCCTTTGTTATTAGGAATCCTATAAGGTTCTTATAGTCTGTTCTAACTACAAATGGTTTCTCTGTGCCTTGCAAAAATGCTCTTTATTTTTTAAGTGCTATAACTATGCCTAACAACTCCTTGTTATAGATATTGTAGTTTAACTCTAGTAGTGTTATCTTTTGACTATAGTACGCTATTGGATGCTATACGTCCTAGTGCCTCTATAGCAAACATGCTCCTAGTGCAAAGTCTAATATATCTGTTTTAACAACCGTGTCTAACCTTGGTTAATAGATCTTAAGGACTAGTTCCTAGGTAAACATTTCCTTAAGTTCTTAGAATAGTTTCTTCTACTCGCTACCCTAAACCCACGGTTCCTCCTTCTTTGTTAACCTTATAAACGGCTTAACGTTTTTTAACCACTGTGCTATAAACCTCCTATAGTAGTTACAAACCCCTAGAAACAACCTTAACTGCGTAATATTCTCTAGTTCTTGCCAACTTTTTATAGCTTCGACTTTCTTTAGGTTTATGCTAATTTTCCCTAGTTTAATAATAAATTCTATAAAATTGGTTTTCCTTATAAAGAACTCGCATTTCTTAATTGCTACTAGCATCTGTTCTTTCTGTAGTCTCTTTAAAACCTATTTAATATATTTTTTATATTCTTTCTCGTTCTCTAAGTAGATAATAATATTATTAAGTGTTGGAATATATGGACAGAGGTTATGTGGTCATTCGTGTCTCTGATTAGTCATCCTTATAATAACTCATCAGCCCCCTACTTAGGCACCGCGATCCTTATAATCCTTTGCTTTCTACACCTATTAAACACCAGACAAATCTACGATTAATAGGCCATACAAGTGCACTTAGGTGATACCGACATTAATTAATAGTTAACCTCACCGGTTGGCTATAGAGCAACAAGGTTCACTGCCGCCCTAGCAGCTTCAATTAAAAGCAGCATTCCAGTACCTAGCAGCAAAACCAGCACCCAGCAGCTCCGGCAGCACCCAACCCCAGCAGCTTAGAATATATGACAAATACGCAACGCACAAGACATTCTATAGCAGCAAATCAACACCCAGCAGACCTCTTTATTGAGCCTATCTGCATACCGGCTTAACAGCACCAAACGCCCAACAGCCCTCGGGCAGTACCTTAGTAGCTACCTCAGCAGCTACCTTAGCAGCACTATGTGCAGCATACCAGCTTTAATAGCACCCAGCATCACAGCAACCCAACAGCCTCGCGCAGTATCCAATTACCTAATAGCTTTACGCAGTAACCCAGTATAGCAACACAACTTAGCAGCAAACCAATACCCAGTACGCGTCTTAGCATACAAATCAACATCCAATAGCCTTAAGCAGTATACCAGCATTATAGTAACCTAGCAGCGTCAGCAGCACCCAATACCCAATAATCTAGCAGCGCCAGCAGCATCCCATAACCTAGCAGCATCAGCAGCATCCAAATACCCAGCTTCCTACCGGGCAAGCAATTAGCTCCAGAAGAGCACCCTATATAAGCTTAACACCCTACCACGTCGAAATTACGTTAATAACGCGCTCTCCAGCCCCCCTGCTCCTCCGTTAGCATTCGCAGCAGTTGCCAGCGCGCCCTTATCTTACAACAATTTTAGCTCTGCCAGACTCTCAAAGTTCTGCCAGCACACTATTCCTACATTCTCAACACTCTGCCACAATCCTAGTGGCTCTGCCACGTCGAAATCACGTTAATAACGCGCTCTCTAGCCCCCCTACTCCTCCGTTAGCATCCGCAGCAGTTACCAGCGCGCCCTTATCTTATAACAATTTCAGCTCTGCTAGACTCTCAAAGTTCTGCCAGCACGCTATTTCTATATTCTCGACACCCTACCACGTCGAAAATTACGTTAACAGCACGCCCCAAACGCCAGCGTGCCCCTTTCCCCTTCTACGGCCTTTGCAAGCTACGAATACCACGTTAATAGGGTCTATATATTAGTGGTTTTACGCATAAAGAAAGAACCGCCAGGGGAATTAAGACCTGCTAGCACGCGCCTATAACGCCAGCGCGCTCCCCCTCCTCTGCCCTCTGCCCTCTGCTAGCATCTACGGCAGCTACAAACTCTTAATATGGCACAACAACTTCCTAAAGGATAGAAAAGCGGGAACTATTTAACCACCGGACGGCCTTGCTATATTAATATCTATAACAATAAAGCCCAATGGGAATTTCCAACTACAACCACTTATTAGACACAAATTCAGGATATATAAAACACGATTAAGCGACAACAAGATGAGATTCGTTAAGTACAGAGTAGAGACTTAGAGATACGAACTAGGCAACAAAAAGAGATCCATAAGCTACAAGCTTTTCTTAAAAAACAGCAAAAAGAGATCTAAGAGCTATAAACTAAGCAAGCTCCGTTAGCGCAAGCTCCGCCCACGTAAGCTCTGCTAGCTTCACCTTCCTTATTAACTAAAGCCAAGAAGCCACGGCAGCCAAGCTCGTATAAACCCCCGCAACCTTAAACCTGCGAAAAGTACTCTACTACATTCCCTTTAGGTCAAGCGCTCTTTAGACATTTGCCAGATTATTAACCCTTTAAGTGTACCAAGTGCGGATCCACATTCCCCTCAAATACTACTCTCCATAAGCACGTTTGGGGATGTTGTCGTCTAAAGGATCAAGCTTCGTTAGGATAGAGAATCAGTTTCGGCTGGATTGGTACTAGAATAGCTGTTTTACGCACAAAGAAAGAACTGCCAGTGTTAGAATATATAGATAGAGGTTATGTGGTCATTCGTGTCTCTAATTAGTTATCCTTATAATAACTCATCAGCCCCCTACTTAGGCACCGCGATCCTTACAATCCTTTGCTTTTTACACCTATTAAACACCAGACAAATCTACGATTAATAGGCCATATAAGTGCACTTAGGTGATACCGACATTAAGATATGCTATAATAAACTTATCTAGGTACTTTCTTAATATACTATTAATTCGCTTCTGGAACGTTGCTGGTGCGTTTATAAGCCTAAACTGCATAACTAATGGTTTATATAGTCCTTTCTTTAACCTAAAGGCTGCCTTCTATTTGTTACCCTCCTTGATCCTAATCTAATGGTACGCCTATCTTAGATCTATCTTTATAAAGATTTGCGCGTTGCCTATTCTGTCTTAGATTTTGCTAATTAAGGGTAAAGGATACCTATCCTTCCTAGTAATGCTATTTAACTGTCTATAATCTATACACATCCTAAGTTTTCCGTTTTTCTTTAGGATAAACAATACTGGATATCCTACTAACAATTGCAATAGTCTAATATATCCCTTTTATAAGTTTTTCTAGATAAACTCTTTAAGTGCCACTAACTTGGTTTTAGTAAGCTTATAGATTAAAAAGAACTTTGGACTTATTCCCTCTTCTAACTCTATCTTATAGTCCCATGCTGTATGCTCTGACAGCTTTTCACTTTCTGGTGACTATAACTTTTTGCCGTACTTATGGTATCTTTTTAGTATATAACTTAAGCCTTACTTAGTCTCTTTGTACGTTACTTCTACTTAGTACCATACTAACTTGGCTTACTATCGCATTTTATGTTATTAAGTATCTCTAATATTGACTTAATCTATAACCCAATTAATCTTTGGATTATATTCCTATAACTAAGGCATTCCTAGTATTGCCTCGTCCTGTCCTAATGGTAGGATATTAAAAGACATTCTAACCTGTCTTCCTTTAATAGTTAGCTGAATAGGTCCTATTTTAAGGTTAATAATACCTCCTCTATAGGCTATCTAATCTCCTGAAATTGTTATAAGTGGATATAGGTGTTCCTTTTGTCTATATAGCAACCCTATCCTTTCTACTATTACTAGTAATATGTAGTTCCTTATTACTCCACTATCTATTAACGCTTTAAACTGCTAATCTTGCTACTTAACTCTTAAATTTAGGTGTCGCCCTTAAATTCCTTTAAGGGTTTAAGGCTCTAATACTAGTTCCCTCTAGTCCTATACGCCTCCCCTTTTCCTAACTATTGGCTACTAGATCCTGTTTATACTTAGTCCAACTTAGGCTAATACTTAGTCTGTTTCTTTTCCTCTATATGCTATAGATATGTAACGGGACTAGCCTAGTTACAGTAGGAATGTCTCAGTAAAACACTCGACAGATAGAACTTAAAGCTTTGACCGAATTCTGCCGAATTCTGCCAGCTTGATTGACTTCTGCCAAGTTCTGCTAGATCAATTGAATACTACCAAAGTCCGTCCGCGTGCGTATGTGCGCACGCATCGACCAAGACCCCTAAACTGTTTAATTGCAAGATTCTCTTGTTATTCCTTTCTCTTCTTTACGCAACGTCTTGTTCCTAGCAAGAGCTATATACCCTTAGATTTAGATAGAATTTATATTATTCCTTTAAATCTTTTTTAAAGCCTTTTCGCGCCCTTATATTACGTTGCGTTAAAAATAACTACTATTAAAATAGCAAACAACCTTAAATCCCACGCGTTAACTACAAGCATTATAACCCTAGTTAGGGAACAGTTAACTACAATACAAGAAGCCTTTATAGATGCTTTAGCTTAGTAGCGGGCTACACTAGAAGCCTAGTATTAGCAATTAATAGAAACACTCTATAAAGAACTCTGTAACGTTAATACACTTATAATAGAGACCCTAATAGTAACACCTGCAAACGAAATTGAGATAACTATATGCGAACCCAGCCCGTTAAATGTAAACCCTAAACTAGTAACGGTAGCTTAACCCATACCTATAACGAACCTAGTACCTACTATAAAATTAGAAAAGCTTCCTAACCCTCTAATATTTAATAGAAATTAAAATAACCTATATCCCTTTATAACTAAGCTCCGCCTTAAACTTTTAATAAACTATAACCAATACCCTATTAAAGCTAGCAAGATTAGCTATGGGATATCTCAATTAAGCAAAAACGCTGCACGAACTATAGACCCATTCTTTTATAACGGCACCTTTGTTAATTTCAAAATCTTTATCTCTTTATTAAAACAAATATATAATAACACTAGCCGTAAACACACCACTATTACTAAACTTAAAAACCTATAATAATGGAATCAAGACTTTACTAGCTTCTTTTTAGAATTTTTAGGCCTTATTAGCGAACTAGATTAGAATAAAGCCGCTAAAGTTGCTACTCTTTAATAAGCTATTTCGGATAAAATTAGAGTATAGTTAGTAGGTAGGGAACTGCTAAAGGACCTACCTAAATTTACTATAATGTGTTAACAAATTAATAAGGACCTTTAATATAATAAATAAACTTGTTCTCTAAAGCCAACCACGCCTTGCGTTTAAGACTCTATAAAACCAATATATACCCTAAAGCGCGACCCTTCTTTAAAACCTACGCACGACCCTATAGACCTTGACGCCACTTAATCCTATACACCCTTAGGAACCAACAAACAAAGGGCTTAAGCCATAAATAGAGAATGCTTTAGATATAGCAGAAAAGGACATATCTAAAGAAATTACTAAACTTACCCTTTTAAAAAAGTCCGCCATAGTTCCTTCTAGTCTTTAAATTATACCCACTTCTTAAATCGCACTTGTTCTTTAAGCCGTACTCGCTTCTTAACTTATACTTATTCTATAAATTATACCCGGTTGTTATAAAGCATCTTATACTTAACTAACTTAGAAAATGAATTGTCCTAGGGCCAAGTCATACCTTAGAATAAGAAGTGGAAGAGTATAAGTATCTAGGCTCTTTTAGCGCTAATATATAACATAACTCCCTTAATATACTTGGCGAAATTTAAATACTTAAAAAATAGAAGGAGGTACAAATCCTTATAGACAGCGGAGCTACTAGTATAGGCTTTATTAATATAAACTACGTAAAAACCTAACGCCTAAATTTAAAGAAACTTAATAAGCCCTAAGGCCTATAAGGCTTTGACGGCAAACCCTTAATATATAGCGAATTAACGCACTACGCTCTTATAAAAATGCGGATAGGTAAACACCTTAAATATATTTCCCTATTTATAACACCCCTAAAGTAATATAAAATAATACTTGGACATAAATAGCTAAAACGGCACAACCCTTTAATTAGCTGGGTTAAAGAAACACTAAAATTCCGCACAACCTATTACTAAAGTTATTGTTTAAAATACTACCTACCCTATAAACATGTACAAGACTATTTAAATTTAATATAATATAAATTGCCCTTACCACAAACCTTAAACTAATATAATAAAACTATAACTACTAATCGCAGTAAAGAATGCAAAGATAATATATCAAAACCCCTTAAAATTCGTATAATATAAGCCGCACTTTTTATTTTGTTAGTAAGAAAACGAGACCACGAAATCTTCGCTATAATAATAGAAGATATTAAGAAGGCGCTAGAACCAAAGTAGTATATTAACCCTTAACCTCTTATACCTAAGGAGTACTATAATCTAATTAACGAGTTTAAAAAATAATTCGTAGACCAGCTACCCCTATATTAAGATAAACATAATTTTAAGATAGAACTTAAACCTAGTACAACACCAAAGTTTGGTCTGCTATACGGTATATTATAAAAAGAACTGCTTATAATGCGATAATACCTTAACAAGCATCTAGAAAAAGAATTTATTTACCCTAGTTAATCTCCATTTACCTTACCTATATTATTTATTAAAAAGCCAGGAGGAGGCTTAAGATTCTATATTAATTACTAAGCCCTAAACGTAATTATAATTTAAAACTAATATCTAATCCCCTTAATTTAAGAGACGCTTAACCGCCTAGTAAAGGCATAATATTTTACAAAGCTTAATATAGTCGCTACCTTCAATCGAATTCGCATCTAAGAAGGAGATAAGAAGTACATAGCCTTTTATATATAATAGGGACTCTTTAAATACCTAGTAATGCCGTTTAGTATAAAGAACGGTCCTGGTACGTTTTAGCAATATATTAATAATACGCTCTATAAATTCCTTAATATATTTGTTACTGTGTATATTAATAATATCCTAATCTACTTATCTTCGCTTTTTAAGTATTAAAAACACATCCAAATGGTCCTTAAACGTTTACGAGATGCGGGTTTATAATACAATATTAAGAAATGCAAGTTCTATGCGTCTGAAGTTATATACCTAGGCCTAATTATATCCCATAATAGAATTAAAATAGACCCTAAAAAGGTTGCTGTAATTATAAACTAGGGAAGCCCTAGTAATATATAAGACATTTAAGGATTCCTAGGATTCGCAAATTTCTACTACTAATTTATTAACCAGTTTTTAAAAATTGCCTAACTATTAGTAAACCTAACAAGAAAGAATATAAAATTTAAATAGACTGCCAGATATAAACAAGCTTTTAATAACTTAAAATAACGCTTTATAACCGCTCTAATTCTTGCCCACTTTAACCCTAACCTTAAATATGTCGTTAAAACAGACTTGTCTGATTATGCCTTAGGGGAAGTGTTATCGCAATATAATAAGGATGGTAAGCTATGTCCAGTAGCCTTTCTTTCTTAAAAGCTCGCCCCTGCTGAATTAAACTATAAGATATATAATAAGGAACTACTTATAATTATTAGATGCTTTAAATAATAGCGTCTAGAACTTAAAGGATTATTATTTCTAATATGCGTGTTAACGGACTATAAAAACCTACAGTACTTTATAACTATAAAGCAGTTAACGCAGCGCTAAATTTATTAGGCTAAATACCTCTTACGATTTAACTTTAAGATTATGTACTAACTAGGCAAACTTAATTAGAAGCCTAATACATTAACATAATAATTACAAGATTTACCTGTGAACGCCTTAGATAAACGGATTATAAATTAATTATAGATCTTATTACCCCCTAAACGCTTTAAGAAACTATGTCCTATATTCCTAGATATAGAACTTAATAGAAATAAATTAGAAATTAATAAATAGAAAATAGAAATTAATAAGCTAATAGAATATAAATATAAGAACAACGTATAGATAGCAAATATAATAAAAGCAATTTAAACAGGAAAATGATAGTATAAAGATATTACACTCACTAAATGCAAAATTTGTAACGATTGACTATACTATTAATAGAAGATGGTAGTTCTGAATTCCAAACCCTTATGATTTAAGATACTCAAATTTATATATAATTCCCCTATAGTAGGACATCCTAGCTATGCGAAGACTTATAAGATTATTTAATAAGTATACTACTAGCCTATAATGTATGACTATATACAAAAATACGTTTAAGCCTATAGAATGTGCGTGCGTAGGAAGACCTCTTACATAAAGAAGTAAGGAGTACTTTAACTGTTACCAATTCTAATGCAAAAATAGCGAGATATCTTAATTAACTTTATAGTTAACTTGCCTAACAGTAACAGGTTTATAAATGTTATAGTAGTTATTAACTATCTTATAAAAATGCGATATATAATTCCTATAGACTTAATTAATACGATATTAGTAGCCAAATGTTTTGTTAAGCATGTCTTTAAGCTATACGGACTTCCTAATTTAATAATATCCAACTATAGAAGCTAGTTCATTTTAGACTTCTGGCAAGCTCTATATAAATAATTAAGTATTTAAACATAACTCTTAACTATATTTCATCTGGAGATAGATAGTTAAACCAAAATTATAAACGCGATTATAGAATAATACCTATAAATATACTGCTCCTACCTATAAGATAACTGGGAAAAATGGCTGCCTTTAGCTAAATTTACTATAAATAATATAATAAACGTATTAATAGGCATAACGCCGTTCTACGCAACCTATGGATAAGACCCTTAACTTAGATTTAAACCATAACCCAAAATCAACATAATAGGACCCATAATTAAACGGATTTAGTTAATTAATATATATAACTTCGCTAATTAAATAAAGCAGTTAATAGAACTATTATAAAGTAAATTAACATACGCTTAAATGGTATAGGAATGGCATATAAACAAAGGACAAGCCCCCACATAGAACTTTAAGGAAGGTAATATAGTTTACCTAGATACACAAAACCTAAAGACTTAACGGCCCTTAAAGAAACTTAATTAGAAGTTTATAGGCCCATACCAAATTAAAAAGAAATTGAGCCTATATGCTTATAAGCTCAAACTACTAACTAAGATAAAAATATATCTAATGTTTTATATAAGCTTACTGCAACCCTTAAAAGACGAACCTATAACTCGTAAAGTGCCGCCGCTACCTCCTATAATTGTTAACAACGGTAACAGTTCTTACTTTATTAACTTAATTAATAATATATAATAGAAAAAACGATCTAAACAATTTAAACTTCTTATTAAGTGGGAAGAATACAAAATATAAACCTAGAAGCTCTATAAGCAAATTAAGACCAATATACCTTCCCTAGTAAAAGAATTCCATAAAGACTATCCTTCGCGGCCTGCTTTGGCTGGATAGATATAATATAAAGGCAAACAACTGCCACCTAACACGAATACACGAAACATAATAGCAGGAAACTCAAAATTAAAAAGAGCTTAAAAAATACCATAATACTTATAACACGGTCATATAACGCGTAAAATATTAAGGAACTTTAACCAGTGGTTAAAGTTATCTAATTGGTTAGATTTGCCTTGCCAAGACCTACTATAAAGATATTAGTTCGGCTTACCGCCTTTATTAAACTAATAGCGATTTTCTATCCCAGGGATAGAAAATTCTAATTGGTCCATTTAATAATTAGAACTAGCAAAACTCTACACCACCACCCAACGTAAAATATGATATAATAAAATTGTATTATTTTAAACCTTCGGCTAAAGGGGGGGTACTATAACGGGACTAGCCTAGTTATAGTAGGAATGTCTTAGTAAAACACTTAATAGATAGAACTTAAAGCTTTAACCAAATTCTGCTAAATTCTGCTAGCTTAATTAACTTCTGCCAAGTTCTACCTGTAAGGGCACAAAGAGGCTTTGGGGAAGATTTAAAGGAACAATATAAATTCTATCTAAATCTAAGGGTATATAGCTTTTTAAGAGAACAAGACATTGCGTAAAAAAGAGAAGGGAATAACCAGAGAATCTTATAATTAAATAGTTAGGGGTCTTGGTCGATGCGTGCGCACATACGCACGCGGACGGACTTTAGTAGAATTCGATTAATCTAGCAGAACTTGGCAGAAGTTAATTAAGCTGGCAGAATTCGGCAGAATTTGGTTAAAGCGTTAAGTTTATCTTGTTAAGTGTTTTACCAAGACATTCCTACTGTAACTAGGCTAGTCCCGTTACAATCCCCCCCCTTTAGCCAAAGGTTCAAAATAATTCAATTTGGTTAAGAATTTATAATTTTTTTTATTATGTGTTATATTTTCGCGTTAGGTAGCAGTCTTAGTAAGGCAGATCTAACTAATTAGATAACTTTAACCGCTAGTTAAAGTTCCTTAACATCTTACGTGTTACGTAATTGCGTTATAAACGTTATAACTTATTTTAAGTTCTTTTCAAATTTAAGTTTCGTGTATTTGTGTTAGGTGGCAGTTATTTGCCTTTATATCGTGTCCATCCAGCCAGAGTAGGCCGCAAAGGATAGTCCTTATGGAATTCTTTTACTAGGGAAGGCGCGTCGGCCTTAATCTAATTATAGGTTTCCTAGGTTTATATTTTATATCCTTCTTACTTAATAAGAAGTTCAAATTATTTAAATTATAGTTTCTATTATATATCATCAATTGAGTTAATAAAGTAAGAACCATTACCATTATCAACAATTATAGGAGGTAGTGGTAGTACTTTATAAGTTATAGGATTATCTTTTAAAGGTTGCAACAAGCTTATATAAAACGTTAGGTGTATTTTTATCTCAGTTGGCAGTTTAAGCTTATAGGCGTATAGGCTTAGTTTCTTCTTAATTTAGTATAGCCCCACAAACTTCTAATTAAGTTTCTTTAAGGGCTGTTAAGTCCATATGTTTTATGTATTTAGGTAAGCTATATTACCTTCCTTAAAGTCCTATGCGGGAGCTTGTCCTTTGTTTGTATACCATTCCTATACCATTTAAATATACGTTAATTCACTTCGTAATAGTTCCGTTAACTGGTTTATTTAATTAGCGAAGTTATACACGTTAATTAACTGGATCCATTTAATCGTGGGTCCTATTATATTGATTTTAGGTTGTAGTTTAAATCCAAGTTAAGGGTTTTGTCCGTAGGTCGCGTAGAATAGCGTTACGCCTATTAATACATTTATTATATTATTCGCAGTAAACTTAGCTAAAGGCAGCTATTTTTCCCAGTTGTCTTGCAGGTAGGAGTAGTATATTTATAGGTATTGTTCTATAATCGCGTTCGCAATTTTGGTTTAACTATCTGTCTCTAGATAAAATATAGTTGAGAGTTATATTTAAATACTTAATTGTTTATATAAAGCTTGCTAGAAGTCTAAAACAAACTGGCTTCTATAGTTGGATATTATTAAGTTAGGAAGTCCGTGTAGCTTAAAGACATGCTTAATAAAATATTCGGCTACTAATATTGTATTAATTAAGTCTATGGGAATCATATATTGCATTTTTATAAGGTAGTTAATAACTACTATAATATTTATAAACCTATTACTACTAGGCAAGTTAACTACAAAGTTAATTAAGATATCGCGCTATCTTTGCATTGGAATTGGTAGTGGTTAAAGTACTCCTTACTTCTTTATATAAGAGGTCTTTCTATGCACGCATATCCTGCATACTCAAACGTATTTTTGTACATAGTCATGCATTATAGGCTAGTAGTATGCTTGTTAAACAATCTTATAGGTCTTTGTATAGCTAGGATGCCCTACTATAGGGGAGTTGTATACGAAATTGAGTATCTTAAATTATAAAGGTTTGGAATTCGGAACTACTATCTTCTGTTAATAGTACAATCAATTGTTTTAAATTTTGTATTTAGTGAGTGTAATATCCTTATACTATCGTTTTCCTATTTAAATTGCTTTTATTATATCTATTATCCATACGTCGTTCTTATATTTGTATTCTATTAGCTTATTAATTTCTATTTCCTATTTATTAACTTCTAATTCATTTCTATTAAGTTCCACATTTAGGAACATAGGACGTAGCTTTTTAAAATATTTAGGGGGCAGTAAGATCCGTAATTAATTTATAATCCATTTGTCTAAAGCGTTTACAGGTAGGTCCTATAATTATTATATTAATATATTAGGCTTCTAATTAAGTTTACCTAGTTAGTACATAATCTTAAAGTTAAATTATAAGAGGTATTCGGCCCAACGAATTTAGCGCTATATTAATTGTTTTATAGTTATAAAGTACTGCAGGTTCTTATAGTCCGTTAATATATATATTGGGAATAACAATCCTTTAAGCTCGGGACGCCATTGTTTAAAGCATTTAATAATTGCAAGTAGTTCCTTATTATATATCTCGTAGTTTAATTCAGTAGGGGCGAGTTTCCAAGAGAGAAAGGCTACTGGATATAGCTCGCCGTTCTTATTATATTGCGATAACACTCCTCTTAGTGCATAATTAGACAAATCTGTTTTGACAATGCATTTAAGGTTAGGGTTAAAGTGGGCAAGAATTGGAGCAGTTATAAAATAATACTTTAGGTCGTTAAAAGCTTATTCACATTTAATAGTCTATTTAAATTTTATGTTCTTTTTTATTAGGTTTATTAATGGCTAGGCAATTTCCAAGAAGTAGTTAATAAATTAATAATAGAAGTTTACAAATCCTAGAAATCCTTAAACGTCTTATATATTACTAGGGCTTCCCTAGTTTATAATCGCGGCGACTTTCTTAGGGTCCATTTTAATTCTATTACGGGATATAATTAAGCCTAAGTACGTAACCTTGGATGTATAGAACTTGCATTTCTTAATATCGCATTATAGGCCTATATCTTGTAGGTGTTTAAGAACCATTCTAATATGTTTCTAATATTCAGAAAGCAAGGATGAGTAGATTAAGATATTATTAATATACGCGGTAATAAATACATTAAGGAATTTATAAAGCGTATCGTTAATATATTACTAAAACATACTAGGACCGTTTTTTACACTAAATAGCATTACTAGGTATTTAAAGAGTCCCTATTATATATAAAAAGCTATATACTTCTTATCTCCTTTACATATACGGATTTTATTAAAGGTAGTAACTATGTTAAGCTTTATAAAGTACCGTACCTTTACTAAACAGTTAAGCATTTCTTAAATTAGGGGAATCGGATATCAGTTTTAAATTGTAATTGCGTTTAGAGCTTAATAATTAATATAAAATCTTAAGCCTCCTCCTAGCTTTTTAATAAATAGTATAGGTAAGGTAAATGGAGATTAACTAGGGCGAATAAATCCTTTTTCTAGATACTTATTAAGGTATTATTATATTTGTTGGGATAATATCACGTGTGGTCGCGTGGTCGCGTGGTCACGTAGTCACATGTCCCATGGCACTAGCGTGGCGAGGAGCCTTAAGCTCCTCGCCCTCCCTTATCCCAATAGAATAAAGCTATTAACCAACATCACTATAACCTACTTGAGTAGTCATTATTGGTAAGTCACCCTGTGTAACCAATACTAATCAGTGGTTGAACACACAGTCAACCATAGAGCAGCTAGGTTATTAACAGAAGAGACAGTCTCGTGTAGGGGTTCCCGGCGATACTATACTACTTTAGGCTTGCGGAAAACCAGTAATAGAAGTGTTACTAAGTACTAGGAGATACCAAGTTGCGTCTATTACGTAGAACAATCGCGTTTACGAAGATTTGGTTAAGTACTTTAGGTCAGAAGTATTACTAAACCTAGGGTCCTAAGTCAACGTCCAAAACGCGTTGACTACGCCTTAAATTGCCTACCTTTTGACAGCAAACCTACGAGATCCTATAAAGCCGAAAATCCTACCTACCTTTAACGTACAACACCCCGTCGATTCTACTTCTATTATGGCGTTGACCTACCCAAAGAAGTATAAAAACGACATTAACCTAGAGATATAGAACAAAGACATCAACCCTATAAACGCCAAGTAATAGGACCTAAACGGATTCTTACTATACTATATAGCACAATACACAGACAGCGAATACAATGATACTGTGCTATAGTATTGCATAAAGGAGGACTTTGTTAGATGGACAAAGGAAACATAGGCCCTTGTAAAGAAGAATATTATACAAGACTTCTATAACTTCCTACGGGAGAATAGAGTATTCATACCTATGGATAGGGGTACTATTAGAGACAATATTCAGGAGCAAGTTATTAACGTAAAAAAAGAGCATAAATGGACTCCACAAGAGATTAAGATTAAGCACCAAATACGCGCTATAAAGAAGTTTAACTCTTAAGGGAATCCCAACGGATAACTATAAGCAACACCATAGACAACCTTAGGCTATTAAACACCTTAAGTTCCTTAGGCTGCCGTATCTTAACCCGTGCCTTAAGCTCCGTCCTACCAGAGATTCTTAACCCCATTCCACTTAAGCGCCAAGACATTCCCCCTAACCCCTACCGCGCCTTAACAATCTCCGCAGCAGTCTCCGTAGCAGTCTCCGCAGCAGTCTCCATAGCAACCACTATAACGACCTCCACAGCAACCTCTATAGTAACCTCCATAACAACCTCCGTAACCACTACGCAATAAGCAACCCCACCCGCCATATCAGCAATACGGACAGTAGAATGCTTACAACAAGATTAGACTGCCAGAGGTTTAACATTAAAAGAAAGAATTGCTAGAGGTTCAATATCACAGTACATTTTTGGTTATGCTTAAAAATTATACTAGTAGCTTCTATTACAGCAAAATCACTGGAAGATTATATGACTTAAGACCTGTAATTAGCACCGCTATTTACTTATATAAGGCACAGCAATTCTACTTTAATAACTACCCTTAGCAGGAGCTCGATTACGGCGAATACAACAGTTATAACAACGGCCAGTACTGGACCGATTACTCCTACGGATGAAGTGGGTATGGACGAGGCCGTGGCAGCGAGGATAGACGTAGAGGCTCTGGCTACCGCGGAGGAGGCCCTCGTAGAGGGTACCGTGAAGGATAGGTAAAGAGGAAGTAGAAGATATGGCAATTTAAGGTTATAATAGTTTAAGATTTACCACTTGGTTAACCACCATTTCTTTAGCAGATTTTAGGACAGCGAGACTTATATTACAATAGCAATAGTAAGTAAGGAGGATTGATATTTGTTACACTAGTTAAGTGGTTAGAACGGCATAGTCACGCAGGCAACCCACAAAAGAAGAATTGCCAGTGTTGGGATAATATCACGTGTGGTCGCGTGGTCGCGTGGTCACATGGTCACGTGTCCCGCGGCACTAGCGTGGCGAGGAGCCTTAAGCTCCTCGCCCTCCCTTATCCCAATAGAATGAAGCTATTAACCAACATCACTATAACCTACTCGAGTAGTCGTTATTGGTGAGTCACCCTGTGTGACTAACAATATTATAAGCAGTTCTTCTTATAATATACTGTATAGCGGACCGAACTTTGGTGTTATACTAGGCTCAAGTTCTATCTTAAAATTGTACTTATCTTAGTATGGGGCTAGTTGGTCTACAAATTATTTTTTAAACTTGTTAATTAGATTGTGGTACTCTTTAGGTATAAGAGGTTAAGGATTAATATACTATTTCGGTTCTAGTGCTTTCTTAATATCTTCTATAGTTATAGCAAAGATTTTATAATCTTGTCTTTTTGCTAATAAGATAAAGGGT
>Ga0307507_10001217_pt1 | contig 57384 bp, 8 predicted proteins | sample 7_EM_MG_FD_207223 | JGI IMG/M metagenome (GOLD analysis project Ga0307507, IMG submission 207223) | Populus trichocarpa ectomycorrhiza microbial communities from riparian zone in the Pacific Northwest, United States - 7_EM | ecosystem: Host-associated > Plants > Roots > Unclassified | place... | reverse complement strand
CCAAAGCTTGCTCTCCTACGCGTCTTCCTTCCTGCTAGCCAAAATATTGTTAATTAAGCTTCGCCGAAGCTCTCTAACTCTAGCCGTTACAAGAAATAATCTGGCAGTAGACTCTGTTTTAAAAGCTTGTAAAACAGCTAGTTGCTCTATAGGATCTAGGTGACTAAACTTGTAGATAAATTCTGCAGAGGCCTTCTCTTAAGGAGACTTCTAGGCGATTAACTCTCTTATAGCCCTTATCTCTTTTATTACCTTCTCTACCGTCTCCTCTAGTGTCTTTGCAACTCGCCGTCTTCCTCGCTGGCGCTTTATATTAGATTCAACTTCTCTAGCAGCCTACTTAAGAGCCCGCTTCTGTATAGCTAGTAAAGAAGGTCGGCTTAGTGTTAAGGAGGAAGATCTAGATACACTAGGAGGACTAGGGCGCTTAGTTAAAGGTAAGCTTAATTAACGGCCTTTAATAGAGCTGCAAGCTAACTCTAACTTAGAGGCCTTATTTACTTCCTTCTTATCTTCCTTATCCTTAGCTTCTTTATCTACCAAACCTGACGCCTGCGAGGCCGTTGCTGAGAGAAGTTTAGGATCTATATAGCTCTTAATTGCTTCGTTAATTGACCTCACATAACTGCCTGTTGCTAAGACTCCCTTAAATAGCTCCTGTAGTAGATTTAGGAAGGTAGGCGGTGTATTATAAAACTTTATAGCTTTAGGATGGGCTTTAAAGTAGGTCTCTATAACTTCCTTACTGGCAATAGGTACGCCTTTGGCTTCGTTCTACCCCCAGCCAAAGAGGCCGTAAAGCTCTATCCACACCTTCTAATCCCTCTTATGGTTATCATGCTTGCTCTTAATTTGCTTAAGAGTAATAGGCTACTAGGCAACAGTAATTGTATAAGTAAAAGTAATCTTCTAGCTGTTAGCTTTATAAGAGCTATCTACGCGATATCCTTTATTAACGGCCTTAATAAGGCCCTTTAGCATCGCCTCCTCTATCTCACTTGTCCATCTTATACGCCCCCTCCTATGCCCCGCGGGCGTCGCGGGCGTCGCGGGCGTTGCGGGCGTTGCGGGCGTCGCGGGCGTCGTGGGCGTCGCGGTAACTCTACTGCGGCTCATACGGGAGGTTGGCGTAGGTGTAGTAGTAAACGTCAACCAACGAGAGGGTGTTGGTTGAGGAGGAGGCTCCATTGCTATACCAAAACAGTGAGTCGCGATAGAGGCCTAGCAGCAGAAGGTATCACTCAAATCGCTTACCAAAATCAATTACGTATGCGAAGTCAAATCTAGAGCCTCATTTGGAGGCTTACCGAACGATCGACTTAATTACAGATTCAACTGAGCCACGGTAGTAGCCGCCACTAATTATAAAACGGGCGACGCTAAAATACGCACAGATTGAACAGATTCTGTAACAGAGGCAATTTGCAACCGAACACACCCTTAATTTCTATATCTGACCATTCCGTAGGGTCGTCCTCGTGGGCGACGTTGTATAGTGCTTATAGTACTGACTTGCTCTTCTTATTAAAGACCCATACTCTATTACGTTAGAGCAGTTGTTTGAGTCTTTTAATTACAGACCTATTAGCGTCTTTAAATGTCTGTACCTTAAAATTATTAAAGTCCTCTTGGTATGATTCCCATAGGCTTTTATCCTTAAAATTGTATTTGGTATACTTATTGATTTTAAAGTTAATATAGTTAGTGATATATTCTGCAGTAATCTTATTGGTTAGGGTAATTCCGTTGCCTTAGCGCGGATGTTGGATTCCTGTGTTGGATATAACTGGCGTAGGTCGTGGTATAGGTAGGGGTACTGGCACTTAGTAAAGAGGTTGTACTAGGTATTGATTTGCGTGATGGACGTGAACTAGATGAAGCCTTAGTAGGAGCTAGTTCTTTAAGTTCCTAGGGCCTTGGTAGGAAGGGTTTTCCTTAGCAAACGCAATGTGATTAACGGGCCTTAGTAGGAGCGATCGCGTATTATCTCTCTTCGTAATAACACCGGATTCTGATCTGTGATATCACTAATCAGTGTTGGTATCACCCAGGGGGTACTGCAATTACAATAAGTAGTTCTGGTTCTTGGTTTATTTGTGTCTATCTTATCTACCAAAAGAGAAAGAAAGGGGTAGTAAAGGTCGGGCTATCTATTGGGCCGTGGGTGGTCAGGTGACCTACGCTACGCTATACAGCCCCTGCCGCATACGCTCTACGCGTAATGCAATTTACAACCTCTACTTGTACAGACACTAAGATTTACTATAAGGAAAAGGAACTATCTAGGTAAGAACTGTGGTCCTTTAAATATATACCTATACTCCTAAGAAACTCTCCTTGTATATAAGGTACGTATTATATATATTATATATACATTTCCTTTATATACTGCGTACACTATATATAACATTATATAACTCGCTTACTATTCCTCATTACATAGCTCTACTAGTTCTATACTAGACTGTGCCCTTATTAATTAACTAGCTTCCTCTAACTTCTCTTTTAGTAGTTATAGCATTATACTTAAAGTGTCTATAATACCATCTCCCTCTTCTTTATCTTTATCCTTAAAGATCTCTAACTGTCGGGAATTAGGCAAGCGGTCATTACGTGACGCCGCGGTACTAGCGTGGCGAGGAGTCTTAAGCTCCTCGCCCTTCCTTATTCCAATCAAGAAATATATTAACTAACATCACTGTAACCTACTTAAGTAGTCGTTATTGGTGAGTTACCCTGTGTGACCAACACTAATTAGTGGTTAAATACACAGTCAACTACAGAGCAGCTAGGTTTTCGAACAGAAGAGATAGTCTTATATAGGGGTGCCATATGCGCTCATATGGAATGGATCCCGGCGATACTGTGCTACCTTAGACTTACAGAAAACTAGTAATAGAAGTGTCACTAAGTACTAGGAGATACCAAGTTGTATTTATTACGCAGAACAACCACGTTTACGAAGATTTGGTTAAGTACTTTAGGTTAGAAGTGTCACTAAACCTAGGGTTCCAAGTTAACGTCTAAAACGCGTCAAATAATATCTTAAATTGCCTACCTCTTGACAGCAAACCTATAAGATTCTATAAAACCGAAAACCCTACCTACCTTTAACCCATTATGGCGTTAACCTACCTAAAGAAGTATGAGGAAGATATTGACCTAAAGATATAGAACAAAGACATCAACCCTATAAACGCTAAGCAAAAGGACCTAAACAGATTCTTATTATACTATATAGTACACTACACAGACAGCGAATACAACGATACTATGCTATAGTATTGTATAAAGGAGGGCTTTATTGGATGGATAAAGGAAATATAGGCTCTTGCGAATAAGCTTATTGTATAAGACTTCCGTAACTTCCTTTGGGAGAATGGAGTATTTGTCCCTATGGATGGAAGCGCTATTAGAGACAATATTTAGGAGTAAGTTATTAATGCAAAAGAAGAGCATAAATAGACTCCACAAGAGATTAAGCACCAACTATGTACTATAAAGAAGCTTAACTTACAATGGAATATAAATAATACACTAATAGAAACATGTTTAAATTCTACTACTCTAGGCACAAGTTCTTATGTTCCGTATCTATTACTTCCATTGTTTTCAGCTCCCTAGAATCCACTAATTCAACCCACAACTTTAACTACTAAATAAGAGCAAGTGTAAGATCCCCTTGCTTCGCGATTTAATAACCTTTGAACTCTATCACAGCAAGATTAGGTACCACGCCGTGTTCCATCAAGATCTACATCTCCACTATAGCCTATAAAGCAATCCCCACCTTAATCTCCAATACAATTTCAACGTAGCCTAACACCGCTTAGAGGCACCTTAAAAATGCTTACAGAGCTTACAAAGCTCTATTTGGACTAGGAAAAGAGGTTTGGTGGGGAACTGTATAATATTCTTAATTTAAAGCTGCGCATCTTCTATAACTGTTGCTAGAAGGTTGGACTAGAACCTAACCAATATTATAACACCTATTCTATTATGCTTAAGGGCCGCGCTAGTACCTTCTATTATAATTATTTAGTAGGAAAAGGATACGATTTTAACTGAATAATATATAAGATAAGATGCCACTTTAAAACAGAGGAGAATAAGCAGTAGTATATATTAGAGTGGAGAGAGACTATCTTTTTAAGGATTATTACAATAAACCTAGATGTCTCTTAACTCGATTATCTCTAAAAGCTCTTTAATTAACTTTAGATAATTTAGTGTGGTTTATCCAAATTATATTAAGAGGACTTCAGCCTACGTGATTAAATTATTAGCGTATACTAAGGTGTTAAAGAATATAACCTTGCTCTCTTTAATCCTGCAAATACTTATAAAGGAGTGTGTGCTTAATTAAGATCCTCTATTGGCACCGCTCTGCGCTCTTAAGAAGTACAGCAATTTAATACCTAACCCCAACCTACTCTAATCGACCCGGCCGACTAACACGATCACAACTAGACCAACCAAACATATAGTGGCCGCGGTAGGGGATATAGCAGAGGGTACGATCAACGTTAACTACAAGGAAATTATAGAGATTTATTTTGGAGCGATTATTAGAAGAAGTGCTATATTTATAAGAAGCCAAATTGCTAGTTAACTAGGCACCCCCTTAATAGACAAAAAGAGGCATATAATAAGTTTCGCCAGAGCGCATAAAACGTTGGAAACTAAGAGGTTATTATAGCCTACTTCCAAAGCTTCCTAGTTCAATATAAAGGCGAAGAAGATCTTAAGGGTAAGGTTAATAAGGCCGAACAGCTCCTTATAGATATAGAAATTAAGGACTACTCTCCCAACCAATACTTTACCGAGTATGGTGAGGTAAATGGCACACAAACTATTACTGTCCTTAATAACCAATCTACGCTTTATTCTGTCATAAAGTTAGATGTCTTTAATAAGCTAAAGGAAAGTTCCACGTTCTCCTTTAATAATAGATACTCGGCGAACGTCTTTTATAGTATTATGCCAGATACTAGAGCCGTAGGAGTATCTATAGTAGGAGAACCTTAAGTTCGAGCTCTTTAGCAGCTTAATAGCTCTGTTTAAATTAACTAATTAACGGCAGGCCAATATACAATCCGCTTTAGTAAGGGTACTGTAATCTCTCTTAGTATAATTAAGGTCTAAACCCCGTTAGGATATATCACTTTCTATATTATTCCCGCGAACACCCCATTTCTATTCTGCATCCAAGATATAGATAAGTCAGGCGTTAAGCTAGATAACCTTAAGAATATACTTATTTAAGGAGATAATCAGGTGCCCGTTATACGCAAGTAGGGTCACCCTTAGTTGCTCCTTTAATAGCTAGAAAGGAGCATTGCTTAGAGCTATTTAACTAAGTTAGAGTTACATTAACTATACTATCGCTTTAGTCACCTATTAGTTTATAGATTGCTTAGGGTTTTTTAGCAAGCAGGTTATAAAGTTAAGGCTAAGATGATTAAGTATTTTATAAAGTACTGCTATTACTGCCAAATAAACCAGAAGTCCCCTAGCCGATTTAAGTTCACCCTTAAAGATAACTACAACTTTAACTTTTGTATTATTATTAACATTATATATCTTAGCGGTAAGCTAGTACTCTAAGTTATTAACCTTTTAACTTCCTTCCAAGCCGCACGTTTCCTAAAGGATATATCAGCTAGGAATATATGGGATACTCTTTAATTATGCTAGATTAATATCTACCTAGGACCCCCTAATTGAGTTATTTACAACGCAGGAAGGAACTTCTTATCTACAGAGTTTCGGTAATAGGTAAAGGTAATGGAAATCAAGGTTAAGGAAGTCCCTATTAAGGCATATAATAGTATTAGAAAAGTAAAACGATATTATACGCCATTACAACAAGTATATAAGATTATTTCTTTAGAACTAGAGGGCGCTAGCAAAGAGCTTATCTTATAGATAGCTGTTAAGGCTGTTAATAATTCCGCTAGCCTAGATAGGCTTATACCTATATTACTAGTCTTTAGCGCCTACCCTTAAATAACTAATAATTCTCTACTATCCCTATCTGTTACGCAACGAGCGGAGGCTATTCGCAAAGTAATAAAAAAGGTGCAACGTCTCTACGCTACGCGCTAGGTTAACAACGCACTAGGAATAAGAAATGGCCTAAATACCTTAACTACACTTAATCTGCCACTCCAATCTAAAGTACGCGTATGGCGTAAAAAGGGAGGATGGTTAGGCCCACATAAATTTATTATAATTAATAGTTAGACTTGCACTCTTTAAATACTCTATAGACCCACTTAATTCTAATCAACCGTTATTAAGCCCTACTATAGAAACGACAGTTCTAAGCCTTTATAGGATGCCCTAGAGGATACCCTAGAGGAGAACTATAATTAATATACTTTAGAAGACAACTACAATCCTAATACAATTATAGTAGATATGCCGCAACTATAACGCGGTAGAGGTCGCCTGAAGGGATTATAAAATCGCTAATACCTTATCAATTTTGAAGAGCAATTTGTTACCGCTATTAAGAGTAGAGATAAGTTATTAATGGCCTTTATAACAGCTAAAGAGAAGGCTGACTTTAAGCTTGCAAAACAGCTTTAAAAGGAAGGCCGTATTATAACTCTAGGAGCTCCTTTCTAAGCATCTAACAAGTAGGAGATTAACGGTCTCATTATAAAAAAAGTCTTTAAATTTAAGAAGTATAACCCTATTAAGTTTAATAGAGTTCGCATCTTTAAGTTAAAAATAGTTAATAAGATTAAGGGCAAAGCTACTAATACCCCATTTAAGAAGTTAAGACTGGTTATTTAAGGTTATAATAATAACAGTAAGGAAGTAATTCTTATATAATTCCCTATAATTTAATAAGCTAGTTAGCAAGTTATTATTACGCTAGCTCCCTCCTTAATAAAGAATAGAATAGTGGTTTATTTATAAGATATTACTTAGGCCTATACCCAATTAAAAACGCGCCTTTAGCGCTTAATACTAGCATACCTTCTAGAGTAAATTCGCTACCAATATTCCAAAGATACAATTATGGTTGTACTTAAGCCATTATATAGAATCGCAGAGGCAGGAACTTATTAGTGGGCTACTTATAGCAAGCACTATAAAGAGAAACTCTTAATAACTACTTCTATATTTAATCCCTGCTTCCTTATTATAACTATAGAAACTCCGTTTGGAATCATTGGCATGTAAACCAACAATACAATTATCTTAGGAGACGACCAATTCTTAGCTCTTAAAGAAGATAAGCTAGTAAAGGCAAATCTTATAGCAAAGCCAAAGAAAAAGCTTGATTTAACCATACTATTACTCTTTAATAGATGCATCCTCTCCCTAAACAAGGATTCCATTGCTTTGCGCCAGAAGGGCCAAGGCAAGAAGATTAATGTTATTAACGTTAATTCTCCAAAGCAAGGATATGTAGAGCAACGCGCTTATGGAGCTTATATTGCTTCTATCTATCAACCTAAGGCTTTATTTGATCTCTCTGTTACCACCTAATACTAGGAACTAATTAAGGATAACGTTCTTACCCTAAATAAGCATCTTTACTGGCAAATAAATTATCTTAATTGGGGACTACTCTATATACCTATTAACCTTCCTACCACTAAGCTCTTTGTATTTGTTAATAGATTATTTATAAATAATAAAGATTTTAGCTCTTAGCTAGGATATAAGATTATTATTGCAAACAAATCTACTAGAGAGAATAACTTCATAATCTACAGCAACCTTATCCATTGGAGTTTAACTAAGAGTAAGTGTGTTACTTAAAGCGTTCTAGCGTCAGAGATATATAGAATAGTTGGCGGAGTTAATATAGCAATTGCAATTACAGTGCCAAGACATTAGTTTCCCGACACGAACGCAAAATCGCGATCGTCAAAATTCCAACACCAAGATCGCGACCTTACTGCACCACAATGCAACGCTCGTTTGGCACCGAAATTAGTGGAAATAGAAGGCCTGGAGCTGAGCTTTCAGAGACTGCAAGAGCTGGAATTATTGCTGCGTCGGAAGCCGGGGTATCAAAGCTCAAAATCGCCGCAGAATATCGCGTCAATCGGTCGACTGTTTACGACACAATCAATCGATGGAAAAACCACCATACGCTCAAATCTCTACCAAGGCCTGGAGAGCCCGAAAAGCTTACTCGATACCAGAAGCGTCTGCTTATTTGAATTGTACGCATGCACCCCCAAATCGACTATGCAGCTCTTAAGTGCCACGCCGCAGGGGTCACCGTTACCCACAAAACTTTATACCGCCTCCTTAAAAAATACCATATTACAAACTGGCGCGCTAAGAAGAGACCAAAGCTAACGCCGGCGGCGGCTCAATTAAGGCTTTATTGGGCTCGGAAGTACAAGGGATTCCCTTAGAGAAAAGTTAAGTTTTCTAACAAATGTTCCTATGAACGTGGCTCTAGAAAAAAGCCTATTTAGGTCTTCCGAACGTCTCTATAAAAGTAGCATTACAAATTTATTGAAGAGGTGTCTAATAGAAAGGATCTTACACAGATAATCTACGCTTGTTTTTGGTATAACGGTCGCTCAGAGTTAATTGCTATGGAAAGAGATCCTTCGGCAGCAAAAGAAGGCTATAGCGCCCGAAGCTACATCTAGGCTTTAGAAGACGGTCTTATACCAATCTATAAGCCTTTAGATATATACCAGATGGATAACGCTTTAATCCATACATCGAATCTTGTAAAGAAGTGGTTGGAAACGCATGGTGTTTGGACTCTAGATTTCCCTCCCTACTCACCAGATCTAAACCCAATTGAACACCTTTGGCTGGCACTAAAAAGGAAGATCCTTGAGCTTCATCCGGAGCTCGAGCAGATGGGACAAAGTCAGGAGGATTTAGAGCGTTTAATTGAGGCGTGCAAGGAGGCGTGGATGGCCCTTGATCAAGGCCTTATGCGGCGCTTAATCGACAGTATGGAACGAAGGCTAAAGGCAGTAAGAAAAGCGCATGGCTGGCAGACAAAGTATTAACTACAATTAAATATTCTGTATATTAATTTGGCTGTATTTAATTACTGCGACGTTGTGCGATTGTTCAAAGTTGTGACGATTTTGGTAAGAATTCGCGTGTCGGGAAACTAATGTCTTGGCACTGTAGAACTACCCTTAAGATAATTATAGATTGGCTTAAACTTCCTACTATTCCTATAATTGTGTGCACCGACTTATACTCCCTCTATAAGTGTTTAGTTAAGCTTGGTACCACAAAAGAGAAGCGTCTTATAATTAATATTATAGCACTTCAGCAATCCTATAAGCGTTAAGAACTCTTTAAGATCCGGTAGATTAATGGCCAAGATAACCCAGCAGATGTAATAACAAAGGCAAACCTAAACAAGGCACTAGAGACGTTTGTTAACACAAATACTCTACATATACAAGTTAAAGGTTGGGTTAAAAGGGAGTAGGAGATATAGCAATTTAAGAGCAGCTAATTAGGATTTTCTATACCCGGTATGGAAAATCGCTATTAGCTCGCTTATAATTAGCGCCTTGGCGGCCCTAATATGATATCCACCCGCAACTCCAAGTAAGAAAGCACCACGTGCTAAGAGGCAAAATTTAGGACAGCGAGACTTATATTACAATAGCAATAGTAAGTAAGGAGGATTAATATTTGTTACGCTAGTTAAGCAGTATTTATATATAGATAGCAACCATAAAAGAAGAGTTACCAGTGTCGGGAATTAGGCAAGCGGTCGTTACGTGACGCCGCGGTACTAGCGTGGCGAGGAGTCTTAAGCTCCTCGCCCTTCCTCATTCTAATCAAGAAATATATTAACTAACATCACTGTAACCTACTCGAGTAGTCGTTATTGGTGAGTCACCCTGTGTGACCAACACTAACATCTCTAAGTTATTTACTAGAGGTGTAATATTCATCTAATTAATTTGGTTAATATCCTTACTTATTATACCTAAAGCTCCTTCTTCTTTATAGGCACAATATTACGCTTATACTATTACTATAATACTATCTCTTAGTAAAATAATGCTATCTCTATATTCTTATTATATAAAAGAGGGGTTAATCTATATTACGCTAGCAAGCCCTTTATCTTAGTAACCCTCTTTATATTTAAAGTGCACTAAAGCAAATATTTGGTTATCCTGTAATATTTACTTAGTTTTTAACGCTAAGTATACGCGTCCTATTACTCTTAATAGTCTTTAAGTACCCTTGTTAATTGCTGCTAGGGTCCTAAGTTTAACTTACCGCTATAAAACTTAATAGTAAGCTAACTTAAGCTCTGGTGGATTTAGAATGTTCTTATAATATAGAATAGAGAGCCTTAAAAGCCCGCATCGCTACGTTTATATATTTACTTTATCTTAAAAAGGTTTATAAGAAGGTATATTTTAAGGAGTAGAAACTTATAGAACAAGGTCTTTAGGAACTTAGTAATAAAAGAACGGATTCTCTTCCAATAGAGAGGGAAACGACTCTAAATACCTTAGTAGTTAATCCTCTTAGGTCCCCCTTAGGTAACTTATTCTTTAGTAATCCTTCTTTATTAATACTACCTAACCTATTTTCTTCTAATACTCTTATACCTTTCTTATAGCGTTTTTTAAGTTATCTAGTAGCTTCTAGGTAGTCTTATTATAGCCTATCTACTTAACTTTATACCATATTTTATTATTAACGTCCTTATAACTAATAATCTTTAAAACTTCCTATTTGTCTTTCTTTTATCCTCTATATATATCTACCTTGTAAACTAGTAGCTTAATATTTCTATATGCTGGCTCTAGTATTATAACATGCTATATAAGGTAGATCTTTATCTTCTCCAGTAAGTTAAGTCTATATATAACTTCTAAGATCTTTGCTTTAACTATAAATAGTCCTAGTTTAATATAGTCTAACTTCTCACTTAATCGTTAACTTTTAAAAAATTTGTGTAGTAGCTATACTTTATCTCCCTTCTTAAGATCTAGTCCTTTAGATCTTTTAGCATTATAGTACTTTTTTATTCTTTCCCATTCTAGTTTAGCTATTTCTTTAAGGTATATATAAAGATTTATTAAGTTCTCTATTCTTTCTTTAGCTATACTACTCGTTTTCTTTACTTATTATAGTAATAATAATGTTTTTAGCTCGTATTCATAATTCGCCTTAAAAGGTAATATACCTATCCCTTCCTATAATATTATATTATATGCAAACTATATAACTGGTAATAATAATACCTAATTGTTTTACGCATAATTAATATAATACCTTAAATACTGTTCTAATGTCTAGTTTAGTCTCTCTATTTAACTATCTATTTAAGGGTAATACGCAGTTAACGTTACTGCTTAAACCCCTTGTTTTGCTAAAAATACCTCCTAAAATACTGCTATAAATCTTAGATCTCTGTCTAATATAACTTTTACTAGTGCTCTATGCCTTATAAATACTTGTTTAATATAGATTCTAGCTATGTCTTCTACTAAGATTTCTTCTATATATGCTATAAAGTAGCCCTATTTAATTAGCTTATCTACTATTACTAAAATCGCGTTATAATCTTATCCGGTAATAGGATCTCTTAACTTTAGTAACTTTATAATAAAGTCCTATAATATAACCCTCTATAGCCCTTCTAGTGTCTTAATAGGTTATAGCCCTCTATACAGCTTATGCCTTATTAGTTTATTCCTCTAGACATTCCTTTATAACTTATCTTATTAGTCCCCAGATTTTTTAAATAATATACTCCTCTTAAAGTCTTAATACTAAGCCTATAGCTCCGTTATGTCCTTAAGTTATTTCCTTGTAAAACTCTTCTATAAACTCCTTTATAACTGCTTTTAGTATATACATAGCCTCTTAGTGCTTATATTACTCTACCTTTAGATCCTTACTTTATACTTCTTAAATCCTTTATAACCACGCACTTTTTAGTGCCTTATAGGTCCTTTCTTCTTTTATTACTGCAATCTTTGGATAATTATACCTAATTAATCTATCTTTACCTTTGCGTAACATTGCTCCTAATGGCTTTTCTTTATTTTGCAACTCTATTTTTCTACTAAGCATATCTACTCTTGCGTTTTTAGTACCCTTAGTATGCTAAATTTTAAAGCAATATTCTATAAGTATTTCGGCCTATCTGACTTGTCTTTAGTTTAGTTCCTTTATTATTAGGAATCCTATTAGGTTTTTATAGTCCGTTTTAACTATAAATGGTTTCTTTATACCTTATAAGAATACTCTCTACTTTTTAAGTGCTGCAACTATACCTAATAACTCTTTGTTATAGATATTATAGTTTAGTTTTAGTGGTGTTATCTTCTAACTATAGTATGCTACTAGGTGCTATCTGTCTAGATACCTTTATAATAGATATGCTTCTAACGCAAAGTCTAATACATCTGTTTCCATAACTGTGTTTAACTTTAGTTAGTAAATCTTAAGAATTAGATCTTAGGTAAATAACTCCTTAAGTTCTTTAAATAACTTCTTCTACTTACTACCCCATATCTATAGTTCCTCCTTTTTTATAAGTCTTATAAATGGCTTAACGTTTTTTAACTACTATGCTATAACCCTCCTATAGTAGTTGCAAAACCCTAGGAACAACCTTAATTATATAACGTTCTCTAGTTCTTACCAACTTACTATAGCTTCTGTCTTCTTTAGGTTTATACTAATTTTACCTAGCTTAATAATAAATCTAATAAAATTAGTCTTCCTAGTAAAGAACTTATATTTCTTAATTGCTACTAGCATCTTTTCTTTTTATAGTCTCTTTAAGACCCACTTAATATATTCTCTATACTCTTCCTTACTTATTGTCTAATCAAGGTTGCGTCCTTGCAGTCATGTGACCGCAAATTGCCATCACGTGACGGCAATCTAGGGCAATTTACGGCAACTTGCCTACGAACGCGAGTCAAAAGGTGTTAATTACATAAGCTAAGCGAGCTTAAGAAATCCACCAAATTCCACCTGTAGAATAGGAGAATTAATAAGCATTAATTAAAATCAGTTACCACCCATACTATTGCAATAGCATTACGTATTACCGGAAGTAATACTAACACTAATCAGTAATTACAGATTAGGAGATATATTATCTATAAAGAGAGACGAGCTCGATCAGTCCCTGCTAAAGGCCTCTACCGATCTCGCCTGCTAAGGAGCATCAGTTAACGTATATTTAAAAAGTCAACCCCTATCTAATAGGCCCTTAATTTTTTATACATAGCCCTTAAGTGTTTAAGAAACCAACCCCTTTTAATAGGCCCTTAGTTCGCGTCTATTACGCATTTTATACTACCTAGATTACGTTAAGGAGCATTAGTTGACGTATACTTAAAAAGTCAACCCCTATCTAATAGGCCCTTAATTTTTTATACACAGCCTTTAGGTACTTAAAAAACCGACCCCTATCTAATAGGCCCTTAGTTCGCGTCTATTACGCATTTTAAACGCGTTAGGTACTTAAGAAACCAACCCTTTTAATAGGCCCTTAGTTCGCGTCTATTATGCGTTTTTTATCCAGAACCTAAAATCGAACTTAATAGGAGTTATAAGACAAGAATTAACATATTAGATATTAGGGCACAAGTCAACACAAAACAGGAGAAATAGCCTAAAGGCATTAACTTATAGTCCGACAAAACCACCACAAAGGATATTAATAAATTTGTAAAGTTTAAGATCCTAGAATATAAAGCGTATAACCTTAAGGATAATAAACTATAAGAGGTCTGCAAGAAAGATTTCCAAAACTTTATAATATAAATCTTTAAGGATTGCAACTAAATTGGTATCTAAAAGCTCCAAACGTTCCTACGGACTAATGGCGTATAGATAAGAAAGCATAGGAATGCTACAGTCCCCAAATCGCTATTTAATACCTTGTAAGAAGAAGACCCTATAGAATAGACCAAGCCTAAGATTAAGGAGTATATAGTAACTAGAGGAAAGTTTGCCTTAGGGTAAATTAACTACCTCCTTAAGAACAACTTTGCTAGCACTAGTACTATTAAAACCCCAATCTTAATCTCATCAGCCACGAACCTTACCCTACTTATAATACTACCCACTATACCCTAACCTACCCCTATACCACCCCTATAATAGGAACCTAATTATATTAACTTAACCCTATAACCAGAACCACCTAGGGGACAGAGTCAAAACTAGGGTTTTGGCAAGGAGTTAACAAACCTCACAAAGATGTACACAGAAGACAATAAGTATAGCGGAGAAGATAACAACTTTAACTTTAAACTTACTATCTTCCACAATCTCTATAGCAGAGCCGACGTACCCTAAGAAGCCAAGGTTAAAGTCTACCCTATAATACTACGCGGTCTAGCACTTAACCACTACTATACTAACCTTAAAAACGTCACCCTAACCCTTTTATTTAACCAAATCTGCGACGCTATACGTAATTACTTTAAGGGACCTAAATACAGACGCGGTATATTAGGACAATGGAACTTAACAACTCTAAAGTCTATAATAGGCAAGAGCGAGAATGCTAGAAAATTAACCTTAAACTACCTATAGTTACTTATTAAAGAACTAAGACACCTCCAGCATAGTCTTAACCCAGATTTATATATAAACAAGTTCCTTTATAATAAGCTTATTAACGCTTGCTAGGAGTTACCAGCGTGTTAATATGCCTGCTTTAAACCTTCTAATAGCTTAACTGGCCTAATTAATAACTTACAATCCTCCATTATAACATTTAAAAAGTTAAATAGTAAGAACCCCCAAGCCTTCTTCACCGACTGCCGCTACCACAGATAATACCCTTAATTACCTTATAGAACACAATCATCCTTATCCAACTAATATGCATTACTAAAGAAGCGCTACTTTATCTGTAACAAAAAAGGTTATTAGTCATCTAAATACTCTAGAAAAGAACGTAATAAATTAAAAAAGAAGTTTAAGGACAGATTTAACCGCCGCTTTAATAGATATACCTAACAGTACATTACTAAGTATAAAGGAACAAAGAATAATGGTAATTAACTTAACTTAAAATCTATTAACAAGGTAATAGAAGCTCTTATAATTAATATTAAGTTACTAACAGCATCTCTAACCCAAGAATAGACTGAACTATTCCTTACCTCTTTTGGAACAATATAGCATAAAGAAGCCATTAATACTGTAACTGACTTAGTAGACCAATCCTTTACCTATATAATTACCAGCACTAATTTAATTGCTTGCTATAATAACCTAGACCTATTTGCCTATGTTACTACTAGCTAGTATACATCTAACAAGTTCTACGGAGTAATAATTAATATTAGAGCTTTAAAGAGATTAACAGTAGGTTACAGACAATACCTCGCATATCGAAAGACCTATAATACCGTTATTGATACCTTAAAGGCTGGCGCTATTAACGTCTAGTTTAGTATCGGTTCTACCTCTTCTATTAGCTCTATCACAGTCAATACACTAGTTGGCAACGTTAAGTTTCATATTATAAAGGCTAATATACCCTTCCTACTATACCTCGCAGATATGGACATACTAAAGGTCTATTATAATAACCTTAAAAACGTCCTAGTCACCCTAATAAAATCAGTACCAGTGGTTCGCAGATTCGGTTACCCCTTCCTATTATAGGAAAAGTTACTGTAGTTATTTATAACCTACTTATTTAATTAAAACCCTTGCTACCTAACTACTACTAAACTCCGCTAACTCTACTGTCGCTTTGGACATCTATTAGTAGACAAGCTATATAAGGTACTAGAACGCTCTAGCCACAATAATATTAATAAGTAGGCCATTAACTACCTCACTAAGTACTATTCCTACTGCCAGAAACATAGCAAGTCTCCCAAACGGTTTAAATTTACACTATAAGAAGACCAAGATTCCAATTTTAACTATTCTATTTTTGTTAATATTATATATATTAACAGAAGTCCTATTCTCCACATAATTAATAAAGCTACTAGATTTTAAGCTGCGAGATAGCTATATAATATCTCCGCAAAACATACCTAGGATATTCTATAACTATATTAGATTAATACCTATATCAGACCACCTAACTACATTACCCACAACGCTAAAAAGAACTTCGCAAGCAAGGAGTTTTAATAGCACGCTATGGCAATAGCCATATTAACCAAGAACGTCCTAGTAGAAGCTTACTGGTCCATTAAAATAATAGAAAGAGCTTATCTAATACTACGCCAAGCATATCAGATAATTATAGAGGAGCTATAGGACTTAGGAATAACTAAAGAACTAGCCTTATAAATAGCGGTAAAAGCCGCTAATAATATAGCTGGCCCAAATAGCTTAGTCCTAATACTTCTCATCTTCAGTGCCTACCCTTATATAAGCGAACTCAACCCACCAGCACCCTCTATTACACAGCGAGCGGCAGCTATAAAGAAGGCAATAGATGAGATCGCAAGGATTAGGGCAAAGAAGCAAGTTAACAATACACTAAACTAACAAAATAGTCCATCTATCACCATAATCCACAACCTCCCCCTTAACTTAGACGTGCTCATATAACATAAAGGTAATACTAGACAAAGCGGCAGATGGACTAGCCCATTTAAATTACTCGAAATTAATAGAGAAATATATAAGGTATAACTCCCTAGTGGACCTACTAACTTTAGGACCATAACAGTAAAGCCATACCTATAACCCAAACTAGAAGAACCCAACGAGGAACTAGAGGAGAAGCTATCTAAAAAACTAACTAAAGAACCAACTAAGGAACCAACTAAGGAACTAACTAAGAAATCAACCAAGAAACTAACAACTACTATACCCCTCCAAAGATTAAAACAGACATAACGATCGCCAATAAAGTCCTAGCAAAACATCACGGACGTATTAATATTCATTAACGACAGCCTAATAAAACCTAATACTACAACCCTTAAGTGCACCTCACCGTTATTCACAGAGTCTCGACGCAAGGAGATAAACGGTTTACTTAAGAAAGGCGTCTTTAAGTTCATCAATACAGCAGACGTCCCAAAGGGAGTTAGAATCTTTAACTCCCAGTTTATTAACAAGATTAAAAACGCTAGAATAGACAAGGCCTTTAAGAAGTCTAAACTAGTTATATAAGCCTATAATAACTATAGCAAAGATCTAGTCTTAACACAATCACTAACCATTTAATATGTTAGCTAGAGAATTATCCTAGCACTTACAGCAACCCTATAAGGAAATAAAAGAAGACCAGTCTCTTTATACCTACGCGATATCTTATAAGCTTATATATAGTCCAGTACCCACCTAAACAGAGACTTCTTTGTACGCCTACCACTAGAACTTAAACTAAAGAATAGATTAATTCTAAGAGTTATTAAACCACTCTATAGTGTCCCAGAAGCCGGCAACCATTGGTTTAATATATACCACCGCCACTACCTTAATAAGCTATAGATAAACCAGTTAATATACAACCCCTGCTTATTATATACAAATAGCAACGGCTTTGGAATTATAGGACTATAGACTAATAACACACTATTTCTTGCTAATAAAACCTTTATAGAGGCTAAAGAAGCTAGGCTTTAGAAAGTAAAGTTTCTAGTAAAAGAGAGAGAGAAGCTTACGCTAAATACCCTAATTAAGTTTAACGGAGGCCGCATTAGGCAAGAAAAGGACTTAATAGCCCTTATTTAGGAACGTTAATGCCAGAACCTAAAGTTGGTTACTATAAAGGCTACAGACCTAACTAGCTCTAAAGGGGAAGTCCACAAGGCAGTTACATTAAAGGACTAGTATATTACCCAGAGAGCAAGAGGAGCCTATATTGCCATAGTCTATTAACCAGAAGCTGCCTTTAACCTCTCCTTTACAGCATAAGTTGTTAACCTAAAGAAAAAATATGCAAAGCAGCTTAATAAGCGGCTATAATAGCAAATTAATAATCCCTCCCAAGGACTTTGCTTTGTACGACTTAATACAAGCACTCTTAAACTAATAATATTTACAGACTTGTCCTTTGCCAATAACTATAACCTCTCTTCTTAGATTAGCTTTGTTATTACACTCGCGGACAAGGATAATAGGGCCAATATCCTCTATTAGTTATCTATTAAATGCAAGCGAGTTACACAAAGCGTCTTAGCATCTAAACTATATAGTATAGCCCACGGATTCGACACCGGAGCTATAATTAAAGCAACTATTAAGAAGATCCTATAATTTAAATAACTACTGCTTACCCTTTGTACCAATTCAAAATCTCTATATAACTGCCTAGTCAAACTTAGGACAATATAAGAGAAACGACTTATAGTTAACCTAATATGTTTACAATAATTATATAAGAGAAGAGAAATAGCAGAGATTAAATAGATTAACGGAGGCAGTAACCCTATAGACGCTATAATAAAATTAAAACCTTGCCAAGCGTTAAAGGACCTAATTAATATAAATATAATTAAGCTATAGGTCACCAAGTGGGTAGAAAAAGGAGAAAATAGAAAGATAGAAATAGAAAGTGTAAAGATATTAAGCTAGCAGCCAAGGCGCTAGTACTAAGCGAGCCAATAGCAATTTTCTATGCCAGGCATAGAAAATCGTAATTGGTTACTTCAGCCATTTAGCAGAATTTAGTGGAATTCGATAGGTGGAAAGTAGTAGAATTTAATAGGTAGAAGGTAGTGGAATTTGGCAGGCGGCGTGCTTAAGCACTATTAAAAACTAAATACTCCTAGTGTCTAATCAAGGTTGCGTCCTTGCAGTTATATAACCGTAAATTGCCATCACGTGACGGCAATCTAGGGCAATTTGCGGCAACTTGCCTACAAACGCGAGTCAAAAGGGGTTAATTACGTAAGCTAAGCGAGCTCAAGAAATCCACCAAATTCTACCTATAGAATAGGAGAATTAATAAGCATCAATCAAAATCAGTTACCACCCATACTATTGCAATAGCATTACGTATCACCGGAAGTGATACCGACACTTATTAAGTAGACAATAATATTATTAAGGTATACTATAATAAATTCATTAAGGTGTTCTCCTAATATACTATTAATTCTTTTTTAAAATACCGCTAGTGTATTTATAAGTCCGAACTGTATTACTAATAGCATATATAGTCCTTCCTTTAACCTAAAGGCTGCCTTTTATTTGTTGCCTTTCTTAATCCTAATTTAATGGTACGCCTATTTTAAATCTATATTTATAAAGATCTATACATTATCTATCCTATCTTAAATTTCGCTAATTAAGGGTAAAGGATACCTATTCTTTTATATAATGCTATTTAACTGTCTATAGTTAATATATATCCTAAGTTTTCTATTTTTCTTTGGGATAAATAACACTGGATATCCTGCTAATAACTATAATAGTCTAATATATCCTTTTTATAGGTTTTCTTGGATAAACTCCTTAAGCGCTACTAACTTGGTTTTAGTAAGCTTATAGATTAGAAAGAACTTTAGACTTATTTCTGGTTCTAACTCTATTTTATAGTCTTATACTATATATTCTAACAGCTTTTTACTTTCTAGGCTCTATAACCTTTTGCCATACTTATAGTATCTTTTTAGTACGTAACTTAAGCCTTACTTAGTCTTTTCGTAAGTTGCTCTGACCTAGTACTATACTATCTTAGTTTGCTATTATATCTTATATTATTATATATCCTTAATATTAACCTAACCTATAACCCAATTATTTTTTAAATTGTATTTTTATAACTAAGATATTCCTAATATTGCCTTATCCTTTCCTAATAGTAGGATATTAAAAGATATCTTAACTAGTCTTCCTTTAATAGTTAACTAAATTAGTCCTGTTTTGAGATTAATAATACCTCCTCTATAGGCTATTAGATCTCCTAAAATTGTTATTAATAGGTAAAAATGTTCTTTTTATCTATATAGTAACCCTATCCTTTTTACTACTGCTAGTAATATATAGTTTCTTATTACTCTACTATCTACTAGTGCTTTAAACTTCTAACCTTACTAACTAACTTTTAAATTTAGGTGTTGTTCTATAATTCCTTTAAGGGTCTAAGGCTCTACTACTAGCTCCCTCTAGTTCTATAGGCCTCCGCTTTTTCTAACTATTAACTATTAACCTTTAACTATACTTAGTCCTTCTACGGCTAATACTTGGTTTTTTTCTTTTCCTCTATATATTACGGCGCTGGTGGAAAACGGTACTGGCAAATTGCCGTCAGATTGCCGCAACTTGCCGTCACGTAATAGCAAGTTGCCATTACATAACCAGAGGATTGTATATAGCTTTAAGCGGTGCTTCCGTTCTTCCCCTTTCCTCTCTCTAGCTTTGGATCCTCATTTATAGACAATCCAATTGTACAGGCTTGCGCGACCCTCTTGCCGTGCTCGTGCCTTAATTAACTAAGTCGCTAACATTATCCAAAGCTTATCACTACTCTTCTTTTCTAAGAAGGAACTTAAAAATATCTATAAGGCTATAAATAGGATAAGGATATAGAACAGGACCCCAAGGATATCACTAGGACTATAAGGACAGGACAGACCCCCAAGAACTAAAAGAACACAAATAGAACGCGAAACCTAAGAATAGGACACATATAGACCAGAATCCCTAGGAAATAAACAAACACTAGAAATTACCTAATATCCCTACTACTATGCCAAGAAATATAGTAGCTGGCAAAGCCGCTGTAGGACTCGCAAATACCTCTAATAGTGAAATAGTTGCCGTCCCGACCCCCTAGGAAGAGCTTGCAGCAGCTAATACCAAAATTAAACGGCTTTAAGAGCTGCTTAAAACTAGAGACACCCCTACACCTAGTAAGGAGTTATTAGACACCTATAGACTTGCTATAGTCCTTAAGGCCCTAGCCTAATATATAGCATTGGCATTGTTATAGTCTGCGAAGATTACGGACCCCCTATTGCTTACAGACGGAACTAACCCTATATTTAACAATTAGAAGCTTTAACTGCAAAATAAGCTTAAAGTTAATATAGACTACTTCCCTACTACCTAAGCTAAAATGGCCTATGTCTTTGGCTGTACTAGCGGGGACACATAGATGCATTTATGTCTATAATATACCCAGGACTTAGTAGACCCCTTCCTCTTTAGAAAAGAAATAATTAACTACCTATCTTCTATTTATAAGGACCCCTATAAAATACAGAACGCCCACCTTAATTATAAAGCCCTTAATATAAAAACAATAGAGACCTTCTTAGTTTTCTAGACCCGCTTTCTATACCTAGCTAGATAGGCTTAAATCCCCTAGGAGGATTTAATGCTAGACCTCTTTAATAAGCTTACCCTAGACCTATAGCGCGCCATGCTGCCGGTTTATACTACTATATAGACGCTAAAGGAACTTATAGACTAGTGCCTAGCTATTAACTAGGGCCTTTGCCAAATTAAGGCATGTGCTAAATAGTACAAAACTAGAAGCTCTGCCAACTAGAATATAAGTACTATAAAAATAGGCCATAGCGCCCTAGTAAGATCTATAATCCCTATAGCACCAACTGTACTGCCTACTGTTAACCTAGCGGCTAGCTATATAGCTAGCCCTACAGTAAGTCCGGCGAATACTTAACCTATATATAACAACCCCTATAAACAGGCCCTTAGTAATTAAGGAGCCTGCTTCTTATATAGCCAAAAAAACCACTTTATAAAGGACTGCCTAATAGCGGCAAAGATAAATAAGGTCTTATTAATTTAGGAGGATAGTATAGAGTTAGAAAAAGAGGAACCCTAGAGCAAGACTCCTCTCTAAGGTTAAAAGAAATTAATATATTATATATTAATCTGGGTTGTCTAGTTGGTAGAAGAAGCTGCACTATCCCTTATACTTTATTTTGTAATAGATATTAAGTTTTAACCTCTACTTTAGCTAACCCTAGAGTAAATGCCTTTGCCTTAATAGACATATGGTATACTATAAAGCTGGCTAACTTTTTAAATGCACCCCTTAAAGAACTACCTAAACCAATTCCTATTTACGGGTATAACGGACGGATAGAACTACCCATTATAACTATCTTGTGGATTTACCTCTGTATAGATAGACAAAGGTAGTATAACATCCCCTTTCTTATTACGGACCTAGAAAGCCACAATATAATCTTAAAAAGAAAATGGCTAGCCTATCTAGGCTTACAGCTTAATGTATAGGGTAGACGGCTTATCTAGCCTAAAACCCTACCCCTAACACCTTCTTTTATAAAGGAAATCAGCATTATAATAGAAAATCTTATGCAGCTATAAATAGACACCGTTTACCAGGCTGATGCCATGCATAGGGACTAGGCCTTTAAGAAAGATATACAGCTTAATTCGCAACAGGTCTATATACTACGCCGTCCCCAGACTACCAATATCGCACCACCAGCACTAGAAACCCAGGAAGTTAGTAATAAGCCAGCTGGCTTAGGCCCTATATAGCTATAAAGAACAGCAAGAAATATTAGATGCTGTACTAAATATATAGACTAAAAGGATAACTTACGGAAAATGGAATAGGAGCTAAGGAGGGCTGTAAACCCTCTACCATAAAATATAGTTCACAGAACGTCCGTAAAAAAACCTATAAACCTCCCACTAGTTAATATCTGCTGCATTAATGCTATAGGGTTCTACCAGAACTTAAAACGGCCTAATACTATTGCCTTTATAACTAGCTTATATAAAATTAACCAGATAATTAAAGACAAGGAAGCCCTAGCCTATAACTAGCTTAGTAGGGAAAGTAAGCTTATAGATAAGGGGCTGGTAGAATAGAAACTACTCCGCCAATATTAGGAATTTAAGGACGTGTTCTTTAAGGCAGCATCTAACATACTCCCACCTTACCAACCGTACAACCATAAGATTAAGATTAAGCCCAACAAAGAAAACACCCTTACTTATAGCCCCCTCCGCCAGCAATCTACTAATAAGCTATAGGCTACTAAGTAGTACCTTATTAATAACCTTAATAAGGGCTTTATTAAGCCTAGCCAAGTCCCCTTTACCTTACCTATTCTCTTTATAAAAAAGCCAAACGGTGGACTCCGTTTCTATATTAACTACTATAAACTAAACCATATAACCTATAAAGACTAATATCCGCTGCCCTTACTTAAAGAAACACTGGCCCATATAAGTAAGGCTAAGATTTTTATAAAGCTTAATATCCGCCAGGCCTTTTACCAAATTAGGATAAACTCTAGATCTAAGAATCTTATTACATTTTAGACCCACTACGGATTATATAAATGCAAAGTACTACCTTTTAGACTAACTAATGGACCGGCTACATACTAACGGTATATAAATAACGTACTCTTTAACTACCTTAATAACTTCTACACAGCCTACCTAGATAATATTATAATTTACTTTAAGAATAAACTGGAACATAAGGAGCATATTTATAAAGTTTTATAATGGCTCCGCGAAGCTGGTCTCTAGGCTAATATTAGAAAGTTAGAATTTAGTATTAAGTACACTAAGTACTTAGGGTTTATTATTAGTATGGACGGAATTAAGGCGGACCTGGAAAAAATGGCTATAATTAACTAGTAGATATCCCCATAGACCATAAAGGGGGTATAATTATTTTTAGGTTTCTATAACTTCTACTAACGCTTTATTAAGAACTATAGCAGGATTGCCCGGCCCCTTAACCGTCTTACTAGGAAAGACCAGCCCTTCTACTTTAACGCTATATATAGGCAGGCCTTTAATAAGCTTAAAAAACGGCTAGTATTGGCTCCCTTACTTGCCCACTTTAACCTAAAACGGCCCTTAATGCTAGAAACTAATGCCTTAGATAGCGTAATAGCTAGTATCTTTTCCTAAAAGCAACTGGACGGAGAATAGTACCCTATTATATAACCGACTACCCATACACCGCCAGAATGCCAATCTAACTCGCCTGCATATTGACTCGCTTACCAACTCGGTCACTGACTCGGTTAATGACTTAATTAATTACCCCTTATTATCTACACCTTTTATATATATATACCACCTGATTTCTATAGATTTATAATTAAGTCGCTCACTTAATTCTCCTATACTTGCACTATAAGTCCGGATTGCACTACCTACTAAACCAATTAATCTACTACCTTATTTACGAAGTCACTACTTCTACTACCTTTGCAAGTGTCTTAAGCTTCTTCACCTACCAAATAAACAGACGGTCGCACCTGGCTAACAAACGTACCCAACAGACAAACGAACTGACGAATCAAATTAAAAGCTCAAAACGTTAAAATAAGGTTTCGCCAAGACGCTAACCTAGGACCCTACTTAACCTATTAAATTCTAAAAATAATAACTAATACAGACGGACCTTATTTAAAATTCAACCTTATCCTTAAAAGGCTATCTAATTAGATGCAATGGTTCTTTATTATTTAAAATACTGCTAAAATAAACAACGTATAGCAGTATATTAACCTATTAAAGAAGAAAGATAAGCTTCTAAAGCTGGAACCTCCGAATCGACCTATACCAAGAGACGTGCTTCCTACTGCTATATTAATAGCCAAGCTAGATCCAAACTAACTTATTGCCTATAATCAACTATACGTGGAATACAACGACGACCTCCGCGTGCACTAGAAGCAAGAGCAAGCCATAAACAATATTAGCAATTATATCGTCTGTATGACGTTAGTAGCCTACCTCCCTCTTATTAAAGACCTCGGAACGGTATATGAACGCCTTTAAGAGTTAAAGACTATACTCACCCCTACTACCTTAGGTTAAAAGCGCGACGTCCTTAATCAATATATGGCTCTTAAAGCCTATAATAAAAAGCAGAGTATTAAAAAATGGTTAAATAACTAGAGGAGCGTCTATAAGCTGGTAGAGGAATTAGAGCTTCCAGATATACAAGGCTTTAGGCCATACTATAATTTTGTATAAGCAATTAACCCTATCTCTTCTAGCTTTGTAGGAGCACTAGAAGTAAATCTTATTTAAAAAAAAACGGAAGAACAAAGAGGCCCTATCTATAATCAACCTTATTAAGGAATTTAAGGAGCACTACCGCATATAGCAAGCATTATCTACCTTAACTACTAATAACTCTACATTTGCAACCCTTTAAAACAATTCCAATTTAGACTTTAACGGCAATTCCAATTCTAATAGTAATTTAAATTTAAATTTAAGATGGAATAAGGAATGCATATACGGCATTATATACCGGTTTAATGACTGCTATTATATTACCAAGCACAAGCGCCCTTAAGGATAGAGACCAAGGGCAAACATCTAGAAGAAAGTAGATAAAGCTATCTTATCTACACCTTAGATTAAACGTATTATTAACTAAATTTAAAAAAGAGAATAGGAAGTAAAGGAAAACAATTAGAGCACAGAATCTATAATTAATTTTAATTCTAAAACCCTACCTTCTACTAAACTAACTAGCCATGCTACCGTGTTTAGTACTAGTCAAACTCCTTTTAAACTCTAAAACACCTAGATACTTAACCCTAGTATAGATACCCACGTCTACAACAATAAAGAAGACTTTACCTTCTTATACCTAGCAGTAGAAGACAACTACCTAATTGCTAGCGGAAATTTCGTGAAAATTTAAGCCTACGGAATAGTAACCATTACTATTAATACACCTACTAGGAAGTCGAAAATAAAGCTATCCTATATAGCATTTGCACCTACCTTTTTTACAAATATTGTAGCACTCTTAAGAGCTACTAATAACAACATCTATTTTGACTTAGGACGAAATGTGCTATACCGTCTAGCAACTAGCGAAATAGTCTACTATGCAAAACGACTAGGGGGTTACTAGGCACTAATGCACAGAGAGCCTAAAAATACCCTAGACTTAATAACTCAATTAACCTTCTTAATAGGAAGATTTTAACTAAGCTAAATGGCCCGTAAACCAATTAGAGCCATAGCTATAAAATAGTACAAGATACTTAACTATGTAGGACCTAATGCTATTGCACAGCTTCCTAAGCACGTTATTAGCGCAGAGCTAACCGAATTTAAAACTAACGAACAAGTACCGCTTAAAATTAAATATAAAGTTTGCTTATTAGCAAAGCATATGTAGCAGATCTCTTAAAGACAAGAACATAAATTTCCAGCTACTTAACCATTTAAACGGCTAGTATTTAATATTATCTACCTTAGAGTACTAGGGTATAACGGCGATAGATATGCCATGCACTTCTATTACACGTATTCTAAATTTAACTTTATATTTACCTTTAAGAATAAGGACAAAGCTACCGTCCTACCTACTATTTGTAAGACTTACCGCTTAATTAAGATATAATTCTACTAAGACGTCGTCTTCTTCTGGAGTAATAATAAATAAGTATTTGGACAAACGGAAGATATTCTATAAGTATAGTATGCAGACAAGGGCATTACCTTTAAATGCCGAGCACTGTATACCAAAGAATAGAATGGTAGAGCAGAATAATCTAGACAAACCCTTATAGAACGATTAAGGTCTATGTAGCTGGAAGCATTTTTACCCCCATCTCTAGGACTAGAGGCTTTCCTTACTGCTAGCTATACACTTAATTAAACACCAAATAAATAACTAGGATGGAAAACTCCGTACAAGGTCGCCTACGGCAAGCTGCCATTACTTACCCATATGCATGAATACGGTTGTAAGACCTATACGCTAAATAAATAAGTTAGAAAAGGAGACAAGCTAGCTCCTTATATATTAATTAAACACCTAGTCGGCTATAATTTAATAAATATTTATCAAATCTGGATTCTAAGCCTTTACAAAGTTATTTAAACTAGAGACATTATATTTAACGAGACCTTGTTCTATAACCCCAAGGGTTAAAACATTAATTACCTACTTAGGGAAGCATTAGAAGACACTATCTAGGCGATTAGTCTACTAGAACCTCTTTATAAGGACAAATCTAAGGATAAATCTATCATATATAGACCTATATTAAATGCAGATTAAATAACTATATTAAACGACTTAGCAGAGCTTTCTATAAAGGATATTAAATAGCTACTAACACCTAGTAGAACGGTATCTCCGGATCTGCTAGAAACAAACACCATACTAGGAGGACTTTAAGACGATATCTTAGATATAATTAAAACAGGTTCTACCTAGTTAAGCAGTTTACTAGTGTAACGGGACTAGCCCAGTTATAGTAGGAATGTCTTGGTAAAACACTCGACAGATAAATATATAAAACTATTTGTAAACTATTTATAACTATCTGCAACTGTCTATAACTATCCGCAATTGTCCGCTATAATCCACCGTTTTCTATTAAGTTCCGCTAACTTAATCGAATTCCACCAAATTTCGCTAACGTAATGGAATTTAGTCGAAACTTATTAAAATCCGCGTGGGCTCGTGCCCACGCGTCTACTGCTAAGACCCTAAATATTTAGTTATAAGTTTCCTATATTCCTTTCTCTTCTTTATGCAACATCTTGTTCTCTTTAAGAGCTATATACCCTTAGATTTAGATAGAATTTATATTATTCCTTTAAATCTTCCTTAAAGCCTCTTCGCGCCCTTACACTATATTACGTTAAAACAACTACTATTAAAAATGGCAAACGAACCTAAATCCCTTTTGATAACTATAAGTATTATATCCCTAGTTAGGGAACAATTAACTATAATATAATAATCCTTTACGGATGCCCTAGCTTAGTAGCGGGCTGCACTAGAAGCCCAACATTAGCAATTAATAGAAGTACTCCGCAAAGAACTCCGTAATATTAAGGCTCTTTTGTTAGAGACCCTAATAATAATACCTATAAATAAAATTAAAATAACTGTATTTAAACCTGACCCATTAAATGCGAATACTAAACTAGTAATGGTAACTCAGCCCATATCTATAATAAGTTTAATACCTACTATAAAATCTAAAAAGCTCCCTAATCCTCTAATGTTTAATAGAAATTAAAATAACCTATGTCCCTTTATAACTAAGCTCCGTCTTAAACTTTTAATAAACTATAACCAATACCCTACTGAAGCTAGCAAGGTTAGCTACGGAATATCTTATTTAAGTAAGGATACTGTACGTACTATAGATCTATTCTTTTATAATGGCACCTTTGTTAATTTTAAAATCTTTATCTCTTTACTAGAATAAACGTATAATAACGCTAGCTGTAAATATACAGCTGTTACTAAACTTAAAAACCTATAATAATGGAACTAAGACTTTACTAGCTTCTTTTTGGAATTTTTAGGCCTTATTAGCGAACTAGATTAGAATAAAGCCGCTAGAGTTGCTGCCCTTTAATAAGCTATCTCGGATAAAATTAGAGCCTAGTTAGTAGGTAGGGAACTGCCGAAAAACCTATCCAAATTTGCTATAATATACCAACAAATTAATAAGGATCTTTAATTGTTGGTTACACAAGGGGATATCACGTAGCTACGGTTTGTAGATAGTATAATAGTTGTTCTTCTTTTTAATAGGAATAAGGAAAGGGGTGAGAAACTTAAGGTTCCTTACCACGCTAGGGCCACGTTAGCACGTGACAGTAACATACCTAGCGTGACGGCAGCTTGCCTTATTCCTAACACTAGCAACTCTTCTTTTTATAGTTACTATTTATATATAGACAAACAGATAGGATGCGATAATACTAGACAGTATACAACAATACTAAACAATATGCGATAATACTAAATAATATACAATAATACCAAACAATATACAATAATACCAAACAATATACGGCAATACTAAATAATATGCAATAATATACGATAATGCGGCAGTTAGCAGATAACGCAAAGATGGGTAGGCCGCTAAGGCGCTAGTAGTAAGTGAGCTAATAGCGATTTTCTATCCTAGGGATAGAAAATCCTGATTGGCTAGTTTAAGTTAGGGTCTATAGAATATTATACTCCTACTCCCTTTTAACCTAACCTTTAACTTATATATATAGAGTGTTTGTATTAACAAACGTTTCTAGAGCCTTGTTTGGGTTTGCCTTTATTATTACGTCTACTAGGTTATCTTAACCGTTAATTTATTAAATCTTAAAGAGTTCTTGCCGTTTGTAGGATTAATAAAGTGCTATAATATTAATTATAAGGCGCTTCTCCTTTGTAGTACTAAGCTTAACCAAGCACTTATAGAGGGAGTATAAATCGGTGTATATGATTATAGGGATAATAGGAAGTTTGAGTTAATCTATAATTATCTTTAGGGTAGTTCTAATTATAATTGCTATATTAACTCCGTTAACCATTCCATATATCTCTAACGCTAAAATACTTTAGGTAATACGCTTGCTCTTAGTTAAGCTCTAATAGATAAGGTTGCTATAGATTATAAAATTATTCTCTCTAGTAAACTTATTTATAATAATAATTTTATATCCTAGCTAGGAGCTAAAATCTTTATTATTTATAAACAATCTATCAATAAATACAAAGAGCTTAACGGTGGGAAGATTAATAGGTATATAGTATAGGCCCCGGTCAAGATGGTTCATTTGCCAGAAAAGGCGTTTATTTAAGGTAAGAATGTTGTCCTTAGTTAGTTTCTAGTGTTAGGTAGTAACAAAGAGATTAAATAAAGCCTTAGGTTAATAGATAGAAGTAATATAAACTCCGCAAGCGCGTTGCTCCACGTATCCTTGCTTTAGAGAATTAGCGTTAATAATGTTAATCTTCTTACTTTAACCCTTCTGGCGCAGAGCAATAGAATCCTCATTTAGGGAGAGGATGCATTTATTAAAGAGTAATAGTATTATTAAACTAAGCTTTTCCTTTGGCTTTACTATAAGATTTGCCTTTACTAGCTCGTCTTCTTTAAGAGCTAAGAATTGGTCGTCTCCTAAAATAATTATATTATTAGTTTGTATACCAACAATTCCAAATAGAGTTCCTATAGTTGTGATAAGGAAGCAGGGATTAAATATAGAAGTAGTTATTAAAAGCTTCTCTTTATAGTACTTACTATAGGTAGCCTACCAGTGAGTTCCTACCTCTGTGATCCTATATAATGGCTTAAGCACAACTATAATCGTATCTTTAGGATACTAGTAGCGAATTTGCTCTGGAAGGTATGCTAATATTAAGCGCTAAAGGTGCGTCTCTAATTAGGTGTAGGCTTAAGTAATATCTTATAAATAAACTGCTATTCTATTCTTTATTAAGGAGGGAGCTAGCGCAATAATAACTTACTAACTAGCTTGTTAAATTATAGGAAACTGCGTAAGAATTACCTCCTTGCCATTGTTATTATAGCCTTGGATAACAAGCCTTGATTTCTTAAATAGGGTATTAGTAGCTTTACCCTTAATTTTATTAACTATTTTTAACTTAAAGATGCGAACTCTATTAAACTTAGTAGGGTTATACTTCTTAAATTTAAAGACTCCTTTTATAATAAGACCCTCGATCTCCTGCTTATTAGATACTTAGAAAGGAGCTCCTAAAGTTATAATATAACCTTCCTTTTAGAGCTGTTTTGTAAGTTTAAAGTCATCCTTCTCCTTGGCTGTTATAAAGGCCATTAATAACTCAACTCTATTTTCAATGGCGGTAATAAATTGCTCTTTAAAATCAATAAGATATTGGCGATTTTGTGATCCCTTTAGGTGACCTCTACCGCGTTGTAGTTATAGCGTATCTACTAATATTATATTAGGATCGTAGTCGCCTTCTAGAGCACGTTAATTGTGGTTCTCCTCTAAGGCATCTTCTAGGGCATCCTATAAAGGCTTAGAACTATTATCTTTATAGTAAGGCTTAATAATAGTTAAACGGAATTAAGTGGGTCCATAAGGTATCTAAATAGTACAAGTCTGGCCATTAATTGTAATGAGTTAATATAGGCCTAACCATCCTCCCTTTTTACGCCATACGCGTACCTTAGACTGGAGTGGCAGATTGAGCGTAGTTAAGGTATTTAGGCCATTTCTTATTCCTAGTGCGTTGTTGACTTGGCGTATAGCGTAGAGACGTTATACTTCCTTTATTACCTTGCGAATAGCCTTAGCTCGTTATACAACGGAGGGAGATAGTAGAGAATCGTTAGTTATTTAAGGGTAGGCGCCGAAGACTAGCAATATAGGTATAAGTCCATCTGGGCCAGCAGAATCGTTAATAGCTTTAACAGCTATTTACAAGGTAAGTTCTTTACTAGCATCCTCTAGTTCTAAAGAGATAATCTTATATACGCGGCGTAATGGCGCGTAATATCGCTCTACTTTTCTAACACTATTATATGCCTTAATAGGGACTTCCTTAACCTTAATTGCCATTGCTTTTATTTATTGTTAAAACTTTGCAAATAAGAAGTTCTTTCCTATATTATAGACAATTTGATTAGGGGGTCCTAGGTAAACATTAATCTAGCATAACTAAAGGGTATCCTATACGTTTCTAGCTAATATATCCTTTAAGAATCGTGCGGCTTAGAAGAAGGTTAAAAAGTTAATAACTTAGAGTACTAGCTTACCGCTAAGATACATAACATCAACAATAATACAGAAGTTAAAGTTGTAGTTATCTTTAAGGGTGAACTTAAATCGGCTAGGGGACTTCTGGTTCATTTAGCAGTGATGGCAGTACTTTATAAGATGCTTAATTGCCTTAACCTTGACTTTATAGCCTGCTCGCTAAAGAACCCTAAGTAATTAATAAATAGATAGGTGGCTAAAACAATAGTGTAGTTAGCGTAATTCTAATTTAGTTAAGTAGCTCTAAGCAACACTCTTTTCTAGTTAATAAAGAAGCAACTAGGGGTAACCCTATTTACATATAACGGGCACCTAATTGTCTCCCTAAATAAGTATATTCTTAAGGTTGTTAAGCCTAACGCCTAACTTATCTATATCTTTAATGTAAAATAGAAACGGAGTGTTTGTAGGAATAATATAGAAAGTGATATATCCTAAGGGGGTTTGGACCCTAATTGTGCCAAAAGAGATCGCAGTACCTTTACTAAAGCGAATTGTATATTGGCCTGCCGTTAATTAGTCAATCTAAACAGAGCTATTAAGCTACTAAAGGGCTCAAACTTAAGGTTCTCCTACTATAGATACTCCTGCGGCTCCAATATCCGGTATAATACCATAGAAGACGTTCGCCGAGTATCTATTATTAAAGGAAAACGCGGAGCTCTCCTTTGGCTTGTTAAAGATATCTAACTTTGTAATAAAATGGAGCATAGATTGGTTATTAAGAACAGCAACGGTTTGTATGCCATTTACCTTACCATACTCAGTAAAGTATTAGTTAGGAGAGTAGTCCTCAATTTCTATATCTATAAGGAGCTGTTTGACCTTATTAACCTCACCCTTAAGGTCTTTTACGCCTTCGTATTAAACCAGGAAGCTTTGGAAGTAGGCTATAGTAACCTTATAATTTCCAACGTTTCTTACACTCTAACGGAACTTGTTATATGCCTCTTTTCGCTTATTAAGGGAGTGTCTAGTTAACTAGCACTTTAGCTTCTTACAAACATAGCACTTTTTTTGGCGATTACTTTAAAATAAACCTCTATAAGGACCTCCACGGTTGCCTTATAGTTGATATTAATTATACCCTCTTTTATATTCCCTACCACGGCCACTATATGTTTAATCAGTCCAGTTGTGATTGTATTGGTCGGGAATACTTATTTAGGTAGGGTTTTCAGTATAGAGCTATTGAGATTCTTATGTTCGCATTATAGTACCTACAGCGGAGCGTAGCTTAGTATATACTCCTTTAAATATATCTATAGGTTTGTATAGCGCCAAGTTGCACTTAGGAACGCTATGGCATGCTAAAATAACCTGGTCCCTTAGGCTGTTCTTGTTTTGGTAGGTTTTGGTAAGGCTATATTAGATTTTCTAGAGTTTATTAAAGAGTAGTTAAAGGCACTCTAAACAAGTCTTTATTAGGTTAGAAGCAATAACTCTCTAAAATATAGTCTCTCGCCATTTAGATATATAAAGTTGGCGATTCTTATTAGTCTTAAAGTAGGCTTTGGTAAGCTAAAGTATTATATTAAAGCTATAGTTTTTACCCGCAATATAGTTGTAATAGAATGTTGCTACCTATCCCTTTAACATAACAGAGAAAGCGTAATAGTACTAGTAGCGTTAAATTCTAACCTTATTGCAACAGTTATAAAAAACCTATAGTTTTACTCTAAGTATATTATACAGTTCTCCTCCAAACTTCTTCTCTTTATCCGAATATACCTTTATTAGATTCGTGACTTCTTATAATAAAGGCTCACCAGTTAGCTGGAGTAGAGGAGGTAGAGGTGGAGTAACTTTAAATAGGAGGGTACCTCTAGGTAGAAAAGCAGCTTTAAGTAGGGGGTTAGCGTTCTAGGGGTTTTAATATAAATTAAAGTTGCCTTCTAAAGAATATGGGTTGTTTTTAGGTTTCTATAGTTAATATATAATCTTAGCTTCCGTCCATATTAGTTCTTCTATACTAGTAATAACAGCCTAAATATTACTAGCAATTGGGTTACTATTCTCAGCAATATATACCCCATTCCTATAGAGGAAGTCTTAAAAATCCTAAACAATATTAACATTGCTAAGTGCCTAGGTATCAGCAGTCTATCCTATAAAATCCTCCCTAAAATACTCCTATAGTTATAAATCGGCGTAGCATCTATTTCAGTAGAATATAATATGGTATAGAAGAAAGCCGTTAACTTATTTTATGGTACAAGTTATTATATCAAAGGCAAATTCGTCCTAATCTTTATTAATAAGTTTCGCGTGCTTAGCTACCCCTAGTGGTAAGGAGTCTTTCTAGTTATTTAAAGTAGGCGTAGCCATGTTTTCGGAGGGAGGGAAGTGTTATTAGTATAGGGATTATTGTTTAGTACGCGTTTGTAATGTATATTTGTCGTTTAGTACACATTCGTGGTTTGGTACGCGTTCGTGATAAGAATTTGCGATTGTAGGGCTTAGGACCAGTTCTGGCCTTAAATTGCGAAGACTTATAAAGCGTATTGTTCTATGTAATAGACGTAAGAATCTGTAATCTTAGAAAGGCTTAGGACCAGTTCTGGCCTTTTAGATCCTTAGATTCGTGGAAAAGTTCTATTTAAGGTTTAGGACCAGTTCTAACCTTAAAAGACAGCTTCCTCTAGCACGAGTAGCACTAGTACAGTAGCTTATCTCTTCTTAGTAATACCTAGCTGTTCTATAGTATAACAGTAAAGTTAACCACTAATCAGTATTGGTTACACAAGGGGATATCACATAGCTACGGTTCGTAGATAGTATAATGGTTGTTCTTCTTTTTAATAGGAATAAGGAAAGGGGTAAGGAACTTAAAGTTCCTCACCACGCTAGGGCCACGTTAGTACGTGACGGTAACATGCCTAGCGTGACGGCAGCTTGCCTCATTCCCGACATTAATATAACAAACAAACTCGTTTCCTAAAGTTAACTATACCTCGCGTTTAAAACACCCTAAAACGCAATCCGTCTCCAAAGCCTAAAAGCCCTATATACAACCCTATAGACCTTGATGCCGCTTAATCCTATACACCCTTAGGAACTAACGAACGAAGAACTTAAGCCACAAATAGAGAATGCTTTAGATGCGGTAAAAAAGGATATATTTAAAAGCATTGCCGAACTTACCTCTTTAAAAAGGTCTGCTGTAGCTCCTCCTATTTCTTGAATTATACCCGTTCCTTAAGCCGTACTTATTCCTTAAATTATACCCGCTCTATAAATTATACTTAAACGCCACGAAGCATCTCGCCCTTAGTTAATTCGGAAAATGAATTATCCTAAGGCTAAGTTGCGCCTTAAGATAAAAAGTGGAAGAGTATAAGTGTCTAGGCTCTTCTAGCGCTGATATATAACATAACTCCCTTAATATACTTGGCGAAATTCGAATACTTAGAAAATGGAAGGAAGTATAAATCCTTATAGATAGTGGAGCTACTAGCATAGGCTTTATTAATATAAACTATATAAAAACTTAACGCCTAAATTTAAAGAAACTTAATAAGCCCTAAGGCCTATAAGGCTTTAATGGCAAACCCTTAATATATGGCGAAATAATGTACTACACCCTAGTAAAAATGCGGATAGGTAAATATCTTAAACATATCTCCCTGTTTGTAATACCCTTAAAGTAATATAAAGTTATACTTAGACATGGATAGCTAAAACAACACGACCCTTTAATTAACTGGGTTAAAGAAATACTAAAGTTCCGTATAATTTACTGCTGAAGTTATTGCTTAAAAAACTATTTGCCCTATAAATATACACACAACTATTTGAATTTAATATAATATAAATTACCCTTGCTACGAACCTTAAGCTAATATAATAAATCTATAACTGCTAATTGTGATAAAGAATGTGAAGATGTTTTGTTAAAACCTCTTAAAATTTAGATGATATAAGCCGCACCCTTTATTTTGTTAGTAAAAAGACGAGATTACAAAATCTTTGCTATAACTATAGAAGACATTAAGAAAGCACTAGAACTGAAATAGTATATTAATCCTTAACCTTTTATATTTAAAGAGTACTATGACCTAATTAATAAGTTTAAAAGACAATTTGCAGACTAACTAGCCCCGCACTAAGATAAGCATAATTTTAAGATAGAACTTAAGCTGGGTATAACACCAAAGTTTGGTCCGCTATACGGTATATTATGGGAAGAATTGCTTATAATGCGATAATACCTTAATAAGTATCTAAAAAAAGGATTTATTTACCCTAGTTAATCTCTATTTACCTTACCCGTACTATTTATTAAAAAGCTAGGAGGAGGCTTAAGATTCTATATTAATTATTAAGCTCTAAATATAATTATGATTTAAAACCGATATCCAATTCCCCTAATTTAAGAGACGCTTAACCGTTTAGTAAAGGCACAGTACTTTATAAAGCTTGATATAGTTGCAGCCTTTAATAAAATCCGTATATAAGAAGGAGATAAAAAGTATACAGCTTTTTATATATAATGGGGACTCTTTAAATACCTAGTAATGCCATTTGGCGTAAAGAATGGTCCTGGTACGTTTTAGCAATATATTAATAATACGCTTTGTGAATTTCTTAATATATTTGTTACCGTGTATATTAATAATATCTTAATTTACTTGTCTTTGCTTTCCAAATATTAGAAACACGTCAGAATAGTCCTTAAACGCCTATAAGATGCGGGCCTATAATGCGACATTAAGAAATGCAAGTTTTACGCGGCCGAGGTTATATACTTAGGCTTGATAATATCCCGCAATGAAATTAAAATGGACCCTAAGAAAGTCGCCGCAATTATAAACTAGGAAAGCCCTAGCAACGTATAATATATTTAAGGATTTCTAGGATTTGCAAATTTCTATTAATGATTTATTAACTACTTCTTAGAAACTGCTTAGCCGTTAATAAACCTAATAAGAAAGAATATAAAATTTAAATAGACCACTAAATATAAATAAGCTTTTAATAACCTAAAGTATTGTTTTATAACTGCTCTAATTCTTGCCCACTTTAACCCTAACCTTGAATATATTATGGAAACAGACTCGTCTAATTATGCGCTAGGGGGAGTGTTGTTATAATATAATAAGGACGGTAAGTTACGTCCAGTAGCCTTTTTCTTTTGGAAACTCGCCCCTGCTAAATTAAACTATGAGATATATAATAAGGAACTACTTATAATTATTAGATATTTTAAATAATAGCGTCCTAAGCTTAAAGGATTGTTGTTCCTAATATATGTGTTAACGGACTATAAGAACCTGCAGTACTTTATAACTATAAAGTAATTAACGTAGCGCTAAATTCGTTGGGCCAAATACCTCTTATAATTTAACTTTAAGATTACGTACTAACTGGGTAAACTTAATTAGAAGCCTAACGTATTAATATAATAGTTACAGAACCTACCTATAAACGCTGTGGATAAACGGATTATAAATTAATTACGGATTTTATTACCTCCTAAATGTTTTAAAAAACTACGTCCTATATTCCTAGATATGGAACTTAATAGAAATAAATTAGAAGTTAATAAATAGGAAATAGAAATTAATAAGCTAATAGAATACAAATACAAGAATAATATATGGATAATAGATATAATAAAAGCAATTTGAACAGGAAAACGATAGTATAAGGATATTATACTTGCTAAATGCGAAATTTGAAATGACCGATTGTACTACTAATAGAAGATGGTAGTTCCGAATTCCAAACCCTTATAATTTAAGATACTTGAATTTATATACGACTTCCCTATAGTAGGGCACCCTGGCTATGCGAAAACTTATGAAATTGTTTAATAAGCATACTACTAGCCTACGATGCACGACTATGTACGAAAATACGTTCAAGCATATAGGATGTGTGTGCGTAAAAAGACCTCTTATATAAAGAAGCAAGGAGTACTTTAACCGCTACCAATTCCAATATAAAGATAGCGCGATATCTTAATTAACTTTATAGTTGACTTGCCTAACAGTAATGGGTTTACAAATATTATAGTAGTTGTTAACCGCCTTATAAAAATGTGATATATGATTTCTATAGACTTAATTAATATAATATTAGTAGCTGAATGTTTTGTTAAGTATGTCTTTAAGCTATATAGACTTTCTAACACAATAGTATCTAACCGCGGAAGCTAGTTCGTTTTAGACTTCTGGTAAGCTTTATATAAACAATTAAGTATTTAAATACAACTCTTAACTGTATTTTATTTAGAGATAGATAGCCAAACTGAAATCGCAAACGCGATTATGGAATAATACTTATAAATATACTACTCCTACCTACAAGACAACTGGGAAAAATGGCTGCCTTTAGCTAAGTTTACCGCGAATAATATAATAAATATATTAATAGGCGTAACGCCGTTCTATATAGCCTACGGACAAGACCCTTAACTTAGATTTAAACTATAACCTAAAATTGATATAATAGGACCCATAATTAAACGGATTTAGTTAATTAATACGTATAACTTCGCCGATTAAATAAAGTAGTTAACGGAACTATTATAAAGTGAATTAATATACGCTTAAACGTTATAGAAATAGTATGCGAATAAAGGACGAGCTCCCATATAGAACTTTAAGGAAGGTAATATAGCCTACCTAAATACACAAAACCTAAAGACTTAACGGCCCTTAAAGAAACTTAATTAGAAGTTTGTAGGCCTATACTAAATTAAAAAGAAACTGAGTCTATATACCTATAAGCTTAAACTACCGACTAAGATAAAAATACACCTGACGTTTTATATAAGCTTATTATAACCTTTAAAAGATAATTTTATAACTTATGGAGTGCCGCTGCCACCTCCCATAATTATTAACAACGGTAATGGTTCTTACTTTATTAACTTGATTAATAATATATAATAAAAACTATAATCTAAACGATTTAAACTTCTTGTTAAGTAGAAAGGATATAAAACACAAACCTAGGAAACCTATAACTAGATTAAGGCCGACGCGCCTACCTTAGTAAAAGAGTTCTATAAGGACTATCCTTCACGGCCTGCTCTGGCTGGATGGACATAATATAAAGGCAAACAACTGCCACCTGACATAAAGACATAAAATATAATAGCAGGAAACTTAAAATTAAAAAGAACTTAAAATACGTTATAACGCTTATAACACAATAAGTTATAAATTCTTGACTAAATTGAATTATTTTGGACCTTCGGCTAAAAAAGGGGGGGTACTGTAACAGGACTAGCCCAGTTATAGTAGGAATGTCTCGGTGAAACACTTAACAGATAACTGTATAAAACTGTTTATAAACTATTTATAACTGTCTATAACTATCTATAACTATCTACAATTGTCCGCTATAATCTACTATTTTCTACTAAGTTCCGCTGACTTAATTAAATTCCACTAAATTCCACCAACATAATAGAATTTGGTTGAAACTTGTTGAAATCCGCGTGGGTTTATGCCCATACGTCTGCTGCTAAGACCCTAAATATTTAGTTACAAGTTTCCTATATTCCTTTCTCTTCTTTACGCAACGTCTTGTTCTCTTTAAGAGCTATATACCCTTAGATTTAGATAGAATTTATATCATTCCTTCAAATCTTCCCTGAAGCCTCTTTACGCCCTTACAACTAGAACCGTTAAATATAGCTCTATAAGCTAACGAGGTCTTGGCCAATCCTTCTACCGACCTTGTCCTACTAGAAGGTTCTAAACGAATTTGACGTCAAGTATACGTAATAGCACTAGCCAATATACCTACCCTATTTGGTTACTACGCTGGCTTTGCCATAGGACTAGTAAAGGATATTAACTAAACTAGATCCTCCTTATATCAAGATAATCTTCCTCCTAAACTAAGGAACCTTAAAGAGCTAAGAAAGCACCCTTTAACTACTAGCTTTTAAAAGGCTATAGAAAAAGAATACAACGACCTAAAACGCTAAGGGATATTTAAGACTGTCCTAAAGGAAGAAGCAACCAACGACTAGATCCTTTCGCTAAAATAGGTCTTTAAATATAAGTTTAATAGCGACGGCTACCTTTAAAAGCTAAAAGCTTAACTATGCGTCCGCGGAGACCTATAGATTACTAAAGAAGAGACCTATATAGCAATCCTAACTACTCAAATATTCCGTACCCTTATGGCTATAGCAGCCGTATTTAATTTGGAGATTTAACAGTATAACGCTATAAACACATTTATAAATGCAAGACTAGACAAGCTAGTCTACTGTTACTATCTAGAAGGCTTTAATCAAAACGGACATATCCTAAAGCCACTTATGGCGCTATACGGGTTGAAGGTCTTACCACTACTTTGGTATAAAGAGCTTATAAATATATTAGCCAAATTCGGGTTAAAGCCTGTCCTAGGTACGAACTGCCTTTACACCAATAGATAACTTATTATCTTCTTTTACATAGACGATATCGCCGTTCTATTTGCTAAAAAGGACCTTTAAAGACTTAAAGAATTTAAAGCCAAACTTCTACATTAATACGAGATCCGTGTACTAGGAGACCTATAATGGTTTCTAGGAATTTGAATTAAATAAGATTAGGTAAGCAGAAAGCTCTAGCTCTACTAAGACTCCTATATTAAAAAGATAGCTAGTTAATTTAATATTTAACTAGGAAAATTTCCTAAGTTATTACTTTTTAGCAAAGAACTAATTCCATCTAACTAGCAGACGAACCCTTAAAGAACACTAGCCTACTAGTAACGGGTTAGTTCTCTTGCGCACCTCGCCGTATTTAGGAGACCAATATTGCAAAGACGCATTTAAAGCTAGCAGAATTTCTTACTAATCTAAATTAAAAGCACCTCGATGCATTAAACCAAGCTATTGCCTATTGCCTTAGAACAAAATCTACAGCTATTAAATACTCTGGCGAAGTATTTGGAGCACACGTCTACTTTAGAAACCCTAAAGGAGAAAACGTCACCTTTTATAGAGCATCTGATGTAGCATTTGCGGACTATAAAGAGACTAGACGGAGCTCTTAAGGATACCTTTTTATGCTATTTAGAGGACTAATTAATTGGAAGGCAACCCTATAATAATTAGTGACTCGCTTAACTACCAAAGCGGAGCTTCTCTCCCTGTCACTACCGCTGTTAAAATTATCTAGTAGCAGCGTTTCTTTAAGGCAATCGGTCTTAATTTAGAACGCGATTTTACCCTACTATACAACAATATGTAGACTATACGACTCCTAAGACAGGATATACCAAAGCTTGACACCAAGCTACGATATATCGACGTCTATTAGCACTGGCTTAGATAGGAAGTCTAAGACAAAAAGATTGACGTATAATGGGTCCCTATAGATAAGATGCCTGCTGACGGTCTTACTAAGATCCTACCCCGTTAAAGGTACGAGGCATAGATAAAGCAATTAAATTTGGTGGATATTCGACATTAAATTGCTACTGTATCATCTAATAAAGACTCTTAAACATTACCCTATCTCCTTATTACTCCTAAATTGTATCTGAAATTTCCTATTTTGGTATAGTCTCTACCTTTATTTTATTGTCTACAGCTTTAACTACACCGTTAAATCTGGGGGGGTGTGTAACTGACTACCCATACACCGCTAGAATGCCAATCTGACTCGCCTGTATATTGACTCGCTTACTGACTCGGTCACTGACTCGGTCAATGACTTAATTAATTACCCCTTATTGTCTACACCTTTTATGTATATATACCACCTGATTTCCATAGATTTACAATCAAGTCGCTTACTCAATTCTCCCACACTTGCACTGTTACATATTATATACTATTTAAAGACTATAATAGATGCCGAGCTAAACTACCACATCTATAACAAAGAAATGCTAGCTATTATCTCTAGCTTTTAGCACTGGCGTGCACAGCTAGAAGGGACCCCTAAGCCTATTAAGGTGGTTTCGGATCACAAGGCCTTAGAATACTTTATAATAATAAAGGCCCTTACGGCCTGGCAGACACGCTAGGCGGATATCCTATCTTAGTTCCACTTCCTAATTATATATAGGCCAGGCGCAACCAACCATATAGATGCCCTTATAAGGCGTAAATAAGACCTAGATGCTGCTATAACTAGAGCACCTTAACCCCCAAATACAGGTAGAACTAAATATAAACCCCATAAAGGCCAAGATATGCCCTATTAATACTACGGAACTTAACCTTATTAATAAACTGCTGTAGGCAAACTGTACAGCCCCTTCTCTATAGAAGTACCGCGAAAAGGTAAAGGATGCTACTAGCCTATAGTCCCTTAAAAACAGACTGCTTAAGCACTGGGAACGGCTAGTAGTGGCAGAGGAACAAAATTTATAGACTTAGCTTATTGCCGAAGCACATACTTAGGTCTCTATGGCCTACCCTAGAAAAAATAAGACCCGCAGAATTATTAGCAACCGCTACTACTGGCCCAAAATGGTTATAGATATTAACCGCTATATACAGAACTGCGACAACTGCTGTAGGTCTACAATTCCATAAGATAAGACCCTAGGGCTATTAAAGCCACTCCTAATACCAGAACGCCCCTAGCAGTATATCTTTATAGACTTTTATAAGTTACCTACGGACCGCGACGGATATAATATGGTTATAATCCTAGTTAACTACTTTAGCAAGCGCCCGTTCTTAATCCCCTATTATAAGAATATTGATGCTAAAGAGGCGGCCTAACTATATATCCACTATGTCTACCGAATTTACGGACCACTAGATACTATTATATCTAACCGCGGGCCGCAGTTTATATTAGCTTTCTGGAACGAGTTTACCTAAATCCTAGGTATTAGGCTAAAGCTCTCTATGGTATACTACCCCTAGACAGATAGTTAGATAGAGATTGTAAATTAATACTTGGACTAGAGACTCCGGCCCTTTATTAATTACTTTTAGAATAACTGGAGTAAACTACTACCTATAATGGACTACGCCCAGGCAACCCTACCCTATAACTCTACAGGGTTTATACCTATTTAGCCAGAAATGGGATACTTACCCTATACAAGCTTTAACTAGGAGAGACTAGAAGGACCATAGACTGTGCGTAAAAAACTATCTTATAAAGAAGTACAGTAGTATACTAGATGCTTAGAAGAAGTATAAACGGTAGCCTATAAGAACCTAGAGAAGGCCCAGAAATTAATGGAATAGTAGGTAAATAAGCATAGGCGCGAGCCTGACTTTACTGTAGGTAATAAGGTCTAGGTTATAACAAAGAACTAAAAGACAGAACGGCCTAGCTATAAGCTAGACTATAAGATGGCAGGACTATATAAGATCCTTAATAAAGAAGGCAACTTATATAAGGTTAAAGTCCACCCTATTTTCTTACTAGATAAGCTATAGAAAGCTGCAAATAACCCACTACCTAGACAAAAGAATAAGTCTTTACTGCCAATTTAAGTTAATAGCGACGATAAATGGGAAGTTAATAAAATACTAGCCTGTAAACTAGTATAAGGAACGCTGAAATATTATATCCAATAAAAGGGTTACGATTTAGACCTAACCTGGTACCCTACCTGGAACTTTATAGGTTGCCCCTAGAAGCTTAAAAAATTCTATAACCAATACCCTAATAAGCCAGGACCCCTAAAGTATCTAGACAAGTAGATGGAGTGCTAGTATAGCGAAGATAATAGGCTACCTGTTAAGTATATAGATAAGAACACCCTATAGACATAATACAAACATACAAAGCCTAAGGGCAGGCTTTTTTGGAGGGGGGGGTAATGTTACAGTGCTGGTAGAAAACGGTACTGGCAAATTGCCGTTAGATTGCCGTAACTTGCCGTTATATAATGGCAAGTTGCCATTACGTGACTAGAGGATTATATATAGCTTCGAGCGGTGCTTCCGTTCTTCCCCTTTCCTCTCTCTAGCTTTGGATCCTCGTTTATAGACAATCCAATCGTATAGGCTTGCGCGACCCTCTTGCCGTGCTCGTGCCTCGATTGACCGAGTTGCTAACACTATATACCATAGATAAGTGTTCTCTAAGCACTTCCACTACTATTATCTATCTAGGCATTTTTCTATAAGGAACCTTTTTGGTTAAAGTATTAAGTCTCCTAGTTCTTAAACTTCTACTAGGTACCAACTATGTATATACTTAGCGTCCCTATACCTTTTTTTGTCTGTTATCTAATATATTCTTATTAAATACTTGCGGTACTTGTCTTTAGGTATCCTATACATATTGCACGTATTATCTACACATATAATCTACGCTAATGTGTAATACGCTAGGTGCTTAGGGTTAACTCTTAGCTTGTCCTTATCCTTAAGTTTAAACCTCTCCCACGTTAATCTAAATATTGCCGTGTTATTTACTAGTACTAATACCTATATTATCTCTCTCTAGTCTACGGTCTGTTCTTTTAAGTTCTTTAATATTATTACTAACGCCCCTTTTATATAGCTTATCTATTTCTTAGATATTACTTAGTCTAGTATAACTCTCTTATCCAGCTATATATAGAAATCTTTCCACTTATCGTTTCCTCTTTACTTATACCACTTTTAGTATAGCTTAGTAAGTGTGTACGACCTATTTATAAGGAAGTATCTTTTTATTACTGCATTGTTATAACCTTTAATGTATCGTTCTACGAACCTAGTTAAAATCCTTAGATCCTTTTCTTATTCCAGTTTATCTAACTATTTAGCTTTTAGCGTTCCTACCCTTAGCCTATTTAAAACTTTTTATACTAGTACTCTGTTCCTTATATATCCTAGTATAGCTAATCTTTAGTCTAGCTTTTGTTCCTATTATGCGATAATTCATTATCTAAACTTATTTATACTTTCCTTTTGTTTTCGTCTTCTAAAGGGATCCTTAAAGTCATCTTACTTCTTAGTTACTATATTAACCTTTTAACCTTTAGGCTAAACACTATATTTACCTAGAATTGCTATAGACCTTATTTGTTCTTTAAAATCTTAGCTCCTTAGGAATCTTTGTCCTAAGCTTATTTATTTATTACTAAACTAAGCTACTACCCTTTCCTATTGGTTTTCGTCCATTATAGGTTCTTAGGTATATCTTATCTTACCTTAAAAATCTTAAGCGTCTCTTATCTCTTCTTAAAAATCTTAAGCCTATAGCTTTTTGCCTTTACTAAGTAGTAAGCTAGCACTAGCAGTTATCTACTTGCCTAATTATCTTTAGATATTACTCCTTCCGTCTTATAAAGTAATAGATATTATATCCAACGGTGTTATAATAACGTAGTCGGTAAGCCTATGGGCTATGTAAGCCTGTGGGCCACATCAAAACCCTACCAAAAATTACCTTAACATCTTAACAACCACTTAATAATAAATTCTAATAATTTAGATTTAGACTTTTATATATACTCTATAGCTTCTATTAAAGTTATATAGTAAATAGTTTACTAGTTTTTAAGATATAGTAATATGGCCTCGTTTCGGCCCCTAAAATTTAATATCTTAAAAACTACTAAACTATTTACTATGAAACTTTAATAGAAGCTGTAAAATATATATAAAAGTCTAAATCTAAATTATTAGAATTTATTATTTAGTGGTTGTTAAGATATTAAGGTATGAATTTTCTAATTTTCGGTGGGTTTTGATGTGGCCCATAGGCTTGCATAGCCTATAGGCTTACCGACTACGTTACCCGTTACTAAACCGTATTCTATAGTAGTTTTAGTCTCTACTTCTAATATATTATTAAGGTTTAAGTACCCCTAGCTAGCCTCTTTTTCTCCCTTATTATTATTAATTAATAAGTACTTTAACTCTATTGTTATTGTTACTAATCTTTATCTATATATTGCTGTAATATCCTAATCTAGCTTATAGAGTTAATCTTACTTTTTATCTAACTCTTTAGTTCCCCTAAGTCTTCTTAACTCTAGCTCTTATAGCTAATAGCTTGCGCTATACTTAGCGTCCTTATAAATTTAGCATGCGTTATTATAACAAAACATAAAGTGTGTTAGCAACTTAGTCAATCGAGGCACAAGCACGGGAAGAAGGACGCGCAAGCCTATACGATTGGATTATCTATAAACGAGGATCCAAAGCTAGAGAAAGGAAGGAGAAGAATAGCAGCGCCGCTCGATATTTTATGCGGTCCTTAAGTCACGTGACTCGCGTCTACCATAATCCACGTCTGCCAAGATCTACCGTTTTCCACCAGCGCCGTAACATTACCCCCCCCCTCCGAAAAAGCCTGCCCTCAGGCTTTATATGTCCGTATTATGTCTATAGGGTATTCTTGTCCTTATGCTTAATAGGCAGCCTATTGTCTTCGCTATACTAGCACTCCATCTACTTGTCAAGGTACTTTGGGGGTCCAGGTTCGTTAGGGTATTGGTTATAGAATTCTTTAAGCTTCTAGGGGTAGCCTATAAAGTTCCAGGCGGGGTACTAGGTTAGGTTTAAATTGTAGCCTTTCTATTAGATATAGTATCGTAGTGTTCCTCGTACTAGTTTATAGGCTAGTATTTTATTAACTTCCTATTTGTTATTACCATTAACTTAAATTAGTAGGGGAGGCTTATTCTTTTATCTAGGTAGTGGGTTATTTATAGCCTTCTATAGCTTATCCGGTAAAAAGATAGGGTAAACCTTAATTAAGTCTGGGAGCTTAACCTTATATAAGTTGCCTTCTTTATTAAGGATCTTATACAGTCCTGCCATTTTATAGTCTAGCTTGCAGCTAGGCCGTTCTGTCTTCTAGTTCTTTATTATAACCTAGACCCTATTATCTATGGTAAAGTCAGGCTCGCGCCTATACTTATTTGCCTACTATTTTATTAATTTCTGGGCCTTTTCTAGGTTTTTATAGGCTACCGTCTAGGCTTCTTCTAGGCGTTTAGCGTATTGCTAGGCTTCCTTATAAGATAGTTTTTCGCGTACAGTCTGTGGGCCTTCTGGTCTATTTTAGTTAAAGCTAGTATAGGGTAAATATCCTATTTCTAGCTGGATAGGTGTAAACCCTATGGAGTTATAGGATAGGGTTGCCTGGGCGTAGTTTATTAGGGGTAGTAGTTTGCCCTAGTTATCCTAAAAGTAGTTAATAAAGGGCTGGAGTCTCTAGTTTAGGTATTAATTTACAATCTCCGTCTAACTGTCTATCTAGGGGTGGTATACTATAGAAAGCTTTAGCTTAATACTAAGGATCCGAGTAAACTTATTCTAGAAGGCCAATATAAACTGCGGCCTATGGTTGGATATAATAGTATCTGGTAGTCTATAAATTTGGTAGATATAATAGATGTATAGTTAGGCTACCTCCTTAACATTAATATCCTTATAATAGGGGATTAAGAACGGGCGCTTACCAAAATAGTTAACTAGGATTATTACTATATTATATCCGTCACGGTCTGTAGGTAGCTTGTGAAAGTCCATAGAGATATACTGCTAGGGGCGTTCTGGTATTGGGAGTGGCTTTAATAGTCCTAGGGTCTTGTCTTACGGAATTATAGACCTACGGCAGTTATTGTAGTTCCGTATATAGCGGTTAATATCTATAACTATTCCGGGCCAGTAATATTGGTTACTAATAATTTTGCGGGTCTTATTCTTTTTAGGGTAGGCCGTAGAGACCTAGGTATGTGCTTTGGTAATAAGCCAAGTCCATAAGTTCTGTTCCTCTACTACTACTAGCTGTTCCTAATACTTAAGTAATCCGTTTTTAAGGGACTAGGGGCTGGTAATGTTCTTTACCATTTTACGGTACTCCTATAGAGAAGAGGCTATACGGTTTGTCTATAGCAATTTATTAATAAGGTCAAATCCTAAGGGGTTAATAGGATATATCTTAGCGCCCAAGAAGTCTATATTTAGTTCTGCCTATATCTAGGGGTTAAGGTACTCTAGTTATAGTAGTATCTAGGTCCGTAATAAGATCTTTATAGCCGTCTGGTTACCTAGGTCCTATTTACGCCTTATAAGAGTATCCGCACGGTTCGTAGCGCCTAGTCTGTATATAATTAAGAAGTTAAACTAAGATAGGATATCCGCCTAGTGTGCCTATTAGGCCGTAAGAGCCTTAGTTATTATAAAGTATTCTAGGGCCTTATAATCTAAAACTACCTTAATGGGCTTAGGGGTCCCCTTTAGCTATATATACTAGTGCTAAAAGCTAGAGATAATAGCCAGCATTTCTTTATTATAGATGTGGTAGTTTAGCTTAGCATCTATTATAGTCTTTAAATAGTATATAATGGGGTGCTATTCTCCGTCCAGTTGCTTCTAGGAAAAAATACCGGCTATTATGCTATCTAAGGCATCTGTTTCTAGTATTAAGGGCCGTTTTAGGTTAAAGTAGGCAAGTAGAGGAGCTAATACCAGCCATTTTTTAAGCTTATTAAAGGCCTGTATATATATAGCGTTAAAGTAGAAGGGCTGGTCTTTCCTAGTAAGGCGGTTAAGAGGCTGGGTAATCCTACTATAGTTCTTAATAAAACGTTAGTAGAAGTTACAGAAACCTAAAAATAATTATACCCCCTTTACGGTCCGTGGGGATATCTACTAGTTAATTACAGCCGTTTTCTCTAGGTCGGCCTTAATTCTATCTATACTGATAATAAACCCTAGGTACTTTATACGCTTAACACTAAATTCTAACTTCTTAATATTGGCCTAGAGACTAGCCTTGCGGAGCCATTATAGGACTTTATAGACGTGCTCCTCGTGTTCCAGCTCGTTCTTAGAGTAAATTATAATATTATCTAGGTAGGCCGTATAGAAGTCGTTAAGGTAGTTAAAGAGTATATTATTTATATACTACTGGTACGTAGCTAGTCCGTTAGTTAGTCTAAAAGGAAGTACCTTATATTTATACGTTCCGTAACGGGTCCAAAATATAGTAAAATTTATAGATCTAGGGTCTATTCTAATTTGGTAAAAGGCCTAGCGGATATTAAGCTTTATAAAAACTTTAGCACTACTTATTTAGGCTAGTGTCTTATTAAGTAGGGGTAGTGGATAGCGGTCCTTGCAGGTTATATTGTTTAGCTTATGGTAGTTAATATAAAAACAAAGTCCTCCGTTTGGCTTTTTAATAAAGAGAATTAGTAAGGCAAAAGGGACTTAACTGCTAGGCTTAATAAAGCCCTTATTCAGGTTCTTAATAAGATATTACTTTGTAGCCTATAATTTAGTAATAGATTGCTAATAAAGGGGGCTATAGCTAAGGGTGTTTTCCTTATCTGGCTTAATCTTGATCTTGTGGTTATACGGTCGGTAAAGCGGGAGCATATTAGATGCTGCCTTTAAGAATACGTCCTTAAATTTCCGGTATTAGTAGGGTAGTTTCTATTCTACTAGCTCCTCATCCATAAGCTCGCCTTCCTATCTGCTAAGCTTGCTTTCCTTTTCCTTAATTATTTAATTAATTTTATATAAGCTAGTGGTAAAGGTAACGGTATTAGGTTGGACCAAGTTCTAATAAAATCCTATAGCGCTAATGCAGCAGATATTAACTAGGGGAAGGTCTATAGGTTTCTTTATAGACTTTTATTAGGCCGTATTTTGCGGTATAGGGTTTATAGTCTTCCTTAGCTTATATTCTATTTTCCATAAGTTATCCTTCTAGTCTATTAGTTTAGTATAGCGTCCGGTATTCCTAGCCTTCCTTTATAGCTGTATAGGGCCTAAGTTCTCCATAGGGGACTTAGCTAGGTTACTACTAATTTCCTAAGTCTTTAGTGCGGGTAGCGTAATATAGGTAGTCTGGGGGCGGCGTAGTATATAAATCCGTTGCGGATTAAGCTGTACGTCCTTCTTAAAGGCCTAGTCTCTACATATAGCATCAGCTTAATAGATGGTATTAATCTAGGGCCGTATAAGGTTCTCTATTATAATACTGATTTCTTTTATAAAGGAAGGGGTTAGGGGTAGGGATTTAGGCTAGAGGAGCTATCTATTTTGTATATTAAGCTATAAGCCTAAATAGGCTAGCCATTTTCTTCCTAAGATTATATTATGGCTTTCTAGGTCCGTAATAAGAAAGGGGACGTTATACTACCTTTATCCATTAACACGGAGGTAGATCCGTAAGATAGTTATAATAGATGGCCCTATTCTTCTGTTATACCCATAAATAGGAACTAGTTTAGGCAGTTCCTTAAGGGGCGCATTTAAAAATTCGGCTAGCTTTACGGCGTACTAAGTGTCTATTAAGGTAAAGGCATTTACTCTAGAGTTAGCTAAAGCAGAGGTTAAAACTTAATATCTATTACAAAATAAAGTATAAGGGATAGTGCAGCTTCTTCTACTAACTAGCTAACCTAGATTAACATATAATATATTAATCCCTTTTAACCCTAGAGAGGAGTTTTCCTCTAGGGTTTCTCTTTTTCTAACTCCGCGCTATCCTTCTATATTAATAGGACCTTATCCGTTTTTACCTTTATTAGGCAGTCCTTAGCGAAGTAGTCCTTCTAGCTGTATAAGAAGCAAGCCCCTTAATTACTAAGGGCCTATCTATAGGGGTTACTATATATAGGCCAAGCATGCGCCAGACCCGTAGTAGGGCTAGCTACGCGGCTAGCTGCTAAATTAATAGCGGGCTGTACGGCTGGTGCCATAGGAGTTGCCAATTATACTAGGGCACTACGGGCCGTTCTTATAGCGCTTATAGTCTAGTTTAAAGAGTTTCTAGCTTTATACCGCTTAGCTCGTACCTTAATTCAACAAAGGCCTTAATTAATAGCTAGGTAGTGGTCCGTAAGTACCTTTAGCGTCTATATAGTAGTAAAAACTAGCAGTATGGCGCGCTATAGGTCTAGGGTAAGCTTGTTAAAGAGGTCTAGCATTAGGTCTTTATAGGGAATTTGGGCTTGGCTAGCTAGGTATAGAAAGCAGGTCTAAAAGGCCAAAAAGGTCTCTATCGTTTTTATATTAAGGGCTTTATAATTAAGGCGGGCGTTCTATATCTTAAAGGGGTCCTTATAAATAGAAGACAGGTAGTTAATTATCTCTTTTCTAGAGAGGAAGGGGTCTGCTAAGTCCTAGGCATATCGCGGACGTAAATATGTCTGTGCGTCCCCACCAATATAGCCGAAGACATAGGCCATTTTAGCTTAAGCAGTAGGGAAGTGGTCCGCATTAACTTTAAGCTTATCTTATAGTTAAAGCTTCCAATTATTAAACATAGGGTTAGTTCTATCTATAAGCAACAGGGGGTCCGCAACCTTCGCGGACCGCGACAATACTAATACTATACGTTAGGCTAGGGCCTTAAGGACTATAGCAAGTCTATAGGTGTCTAATAACTCCTTACTAGGTATAGGGGTGTCTCTAGTTTCAAGCAGCTCTCAAAGCCGTTTAATTTTAGTATTAGCTGCTGCGAGTTCTTCCTAGGGTGTAACGGAACCTTATAGCAGGAACTACGGTGGGTCCTATTATTGGGCTGGGTATATAGGTAAGAACAAATCGACAACATAATAACAACTGGTGGAGTAGTTGCCTAACAGATTAACTCTAATTATATTCTAAGATTTACTACAAAGAGAGAACTATTTGGGTAGGGACTATAGTCCTTTAAATACACAACCATACACCTAAGAAATCCCTTCGCTCTGTAAGGTACGTGTGCTCTATATGCTCCATATAGATCACATAGATTACACAGGTTATATAGATCACATTATATAACCTTAGCTACCATTCCTCGTCACGTAGTTCCACCAGATCCATCCTGGACTATGCCTATATTAACTAACTAGCTTCCTCCAACTCTTCTTTAAGTAGTTATAACATTGTACTTAAGCTGTTTATAATACTATCTCCCTCCTCTTTATCTTTGTCCTTAAAGATTCCTAACATCTCCAAGTCGTCTACTAGAGGTGTAATGTCCGTTTAATTAATTTGGTTAATATCTTTATTTATTATACCTAAAGCATCTTCTTTTTCTTTAACCCTTTATTATGCGCGTATGGTTTCCTCCATACTATTACTAGGTAAGATAATGCCGTCTCTATGTTCTTACTATGTAAATAAGGGGTTGGTCTGTGTTACGCTAGCTAGTCCTTCTGCCCAACAACTATCCTCTTATTTGGAGTGCACTAAAGCAAACATTTAGTCGTCCTGTGACGTCCGCTCTATCTTTAACACTAAGTGTGCGCGTCCTATAACTCTTAACAGTCTTTAGGTTCCCTAAGTAACTTATTATAGGGTCTTGTATTCAATCTGCTACTATAAAACTTAATGATAAGCTCTCAGCTTCCCTTATAGAGCTTTAACGTACTCGTGCTGCTTATAAGGCGTACTTATCTGCCTTAGCGCGTCTTCTTCGTCTTAAGAAGGTTCGTGAGAAGGTCTGTTTTAAGAAGTGGAAACTAGTTTAACAAAATCTGTCTAAGCTGGGTAATAAAAGGACTGGCTCTCTTTTTATAAGGGAAACAACTCTAAGTAGCTTGGCAATTGCTCCTCTTGGGTCCCCCTTAAGCGACTTATTTTTTGGCGATTTTTTTTTATTAATGCTACCTAACCTACTCTCTTCTGATACTCCCGTACCTTTCCCATAGCATTCTTTAGGTTGCTTAGTGGTTCCTAGGTAGTCTTACTATAGCCTATCTACTTTACTTTATACTATATTTTGTTATCTACGTCCTCGTAACTAATAATCTTTAAAACTTGCCATTTGTCTTCTTTTTGTTCTTTATATGTGTCTGCCTTATAAACTAGTAGCTTAATATCTCTATGTGCTGGTTCTAGCATTGCAATGTATTATATAGGGTAGATCTTTATTTTGGCTAGTAGGTTTAACTTATACATAACTAATAAAATTCTTTACTTAATTTTAAAAGGTCCTAGTCTAATATAGTCCAACTTCTTGCTTAGTTGTTACCTCTTGAAATTTTTATATAGTAGCCACACTTTATCTCCCTCCTTTAGATCTGGTCCCTTAGATCTCTTAGCGTTGTAATACCTTTTTATCCTTTGCTGTACTAGCTTAGCTGTTTCTATAAGGTCTATATAAAGATTTATTAATGTCTCTATTCTTTGTTTAGCTGTGCTACTCGTTTTCTTTACTTGGTGTGGTAATAATAACGTTTTTGGTTTATACCCGTAGTTCGCCTTAAATAGTAATGTCCCCATTTCTTCTTATAGTGTTGCATTGTATATAAACTGTATAACTGGTAATAACAATACCCAATTATTCTGTGCGTAATTAATATAATGCCTTAGATACTATTCTAGTATCTAGTTTAGTCTTTCCGTTTATCTATCTATCTGCGGATAATACGCTGTAGAGGTTGCTACGCAAACTCCTTATTCTGCCAAAAACACTTCCTAAAATGCTGCTATAAATCTTAGATCTCTATCTAATATAATTTTATCTAGTGCTCTATATCTTATAAATACTTCCTTTATATAGATTCTAGCGACATCTTCTACTAATATTTCTTTAGTGCATGCTATAAAGTATCCCCACTTTATTAGCTTATCTACTATTACTAAGATCGCGTTATAATCTTATCCTATAATAGGATCTTTTAACTTTAGTAACTTAATAATAAAGTCCTATAATATAACCTCCTATGGTCTTCTTGGTACTTTAATAGGTTGTAGCCCTCTATACAGCTTATACCTTATTGGTTTATTCCTTTGGCAATCTAAACACTTCTTTATAACTTATCTTGCTAGTCCCTAGATTCCTTAAATAATATACTCCTTTTAAAGTCTTAACACTAAGCCTATAGCTCCATTATGTCCTTATATTATTTCCTTATAGAATTCCTTAACAAACTCCTCTATAATAGACTTAGGTACATATATTACTTCTCTATTTTTATATTACTCTAAGTCTAGATCCTCTACCTATGTTTTTTAGATCTTCTGTATCTAATTACTCTTTGGTAATTTATAGATCTAACTTTTCTTAGTTGCTGTAATTTTTAGGTAATTATACCTAATTAATCCGTTTTAATCTTTTTACAATAAAGCTCCTAATGGCTTTTTGTTATTTTATAGTTTAGCTTTTCTGCTTAGAGCATCTACTTATATATTATCTATACCCTTAGTATACTAAATCTTGAAATAGTATTCTATAAGTATTTCCGCCCATCTAACCTGTCTTCGGTTGAGTTCCTTTATTATTAGGAATTCTGTAAGGTTTTTATAGTCTGTCTTAACCACAAACGGTTTTTTTATGCCTTATAAAAATGCTCTTTATTCCTTAAATACTGCAACTATACCTAACAACTCCTTGTTATAAATGTCATAGTTTAACTCTAGTAGTGTTATTTTCCGACTATAGTATGCTACTAGATGCTATACGTCCTAGTACTTCTATAGTAAGTATACTCCTAGTGTAAAGTCTAATACGTTTATCTTAACAACCGTTTCTAACTTTAGTTAATAGATCTTGAGGACTGGCTCCTAGGTAAATAACTCTTTAATTCTCTTAAATAGTTCTTATTATTCTTTTCCCTATGTCCACGGTTCCTCTTTCTTTATTAACTATGTAAATAGCTTAACGTCCTATAACTATTGCGCTATAAACCTTCTACAGTAATTACAAAACCCTAGAAACAATCTTAACTGCGTAACATTCTCTAGTTCTTGCCAATTCACTATAGCCTCAATCTTCTTTGGATTTATACTAAGTTAGCCTAGTTCAATAATAAATCTAATAAAATTGGTTTTCCTTATAAAGAACTTATATTTCTTAATTATTACTAGCATCTATTCTTCCTATAGTCTCTTTAAGACCTATTTAACGTGTTCTCTATATTCTTCCTCATTCTCTAAGTAAATAATAATATTGTTAAGATATGCCATAACAAACTCATCTAGGTGTTCTCCTAATACACTATTAATTCACTTCTAGAACATTACTAGTGCGTTTATAAGCCCGAATTGTATAACTAATAGTTTATATAGTCCTTTCTTTAACCTAAAGGCTGCCTTCTATTTGTTGCCTTCCTTAATCCTAATCTGGTGGTACGCCTATCTTAGATCTATCTTTATAAAGACTTTTACATTGCCTATCCTATCTTGGATTTCGCTAATTAAGGGTAAAGGATACCTATCCTTCCTAGTAATGCTGTTTAACTATCTATAGTCTATATACATCCTAAGTTTTCCGTTTTTCTTTAGGATAAATAGTACTGGATATTCTACTAATAACTATAATGGTCTAATATATCCCTTACGTAAGTTCTCCTAGATAAACTCCTTAAGCGCTACTAACTCTGTTTCAGTAAGCTTATAGATTAGAAAGAACTTTAGACTTATTCCTTTTTCTAATTCTATCTTATGGTCCTATACTATATGCTCTAACAGCTTTTCACTTTTTAGTAACTATAACTTCTTACCATACTTATAGTATCTCTTTAGTACATAACTTAAGCCTTACTCAGTCTCTTTATACGTTACTCTAACTTAGTACTATACCAACTTGGTTTACTGTCGCACTTTACACCATTAAGTATCCCTAATATTAACCTAACCTGTAACCCAATTAACCTTTAGATTATACTCCTATAACTAAGGTATTTCTAGTATCGCCTCGTCCTATCCTAATAGTAGGATATTAAAAGACATTCTAACCTGTCTCCCTTTAATAGTTAACTAAATAGGTCCTATTTTAAGATTAATAATACCTCCTCTATAGGCTATCTAATCTCCTAAAATTATTATAAATGGATATAGGTGTTCCTTTTGTCTATATAGTAACCCTATCCTTTCTACTACTTTTAGTAATATATAGTTTCTAGTTACTCTACTATCTATTAATACTTTGAACTGCTAATCTTACCATTTAACTTATAAATTTAGGTATTATCCTTAAATTCCTTTAAGGGCCTAAGGCTCTAATACTAGTTCCCTCTAGTTTTATACGCCTCCCCTTTTTCTAACTGTTGGCTACTAGATCCTGCTTATACTTAGTCCAACCTTAGCTAATACTTAGTTCGTTTCTTTTCCTCTATATACTATAGACAAGTGTTTTCTAGGCACTTCTACTACTATTATCCATCTAGGCATTCTTCCGTAAGGAATCTTCCTAGTTAAAGTATTAAGTCTCCTTAACCTTATACTTCCACTAGGTGCTATCTATGTATATACTTAGTATTCCTAAACCGCCTTTCCTCGGGTGCCTAATATATCCTAGTTAGGTATTTCCGGTTCTTATCTTTTGGTACTCTATATATATTACAGGTGTCATCCACACAAGCTATCTATAATAGTGTATAATATGCTAGGTAACTTAGGTTAACTCTTAGTTTGTTTTTTTTCTTAAGTTTAAACCTATACCTAGTTAACCTAACTACTGGTATCTCTATTATAAATACTAAAATTTATTGTTTACTTCTCTAGTCCCTAGATCCCTCTTCTAGGTTCCTTAACATTATAATTAATACTCTTTTAATATGACTTATATGTTTCTCCATAATAGGTTAGTCTTAGACAACTTTTTTATCTAGCCACATATAAAAGTCTTCCCATTTATTATTGTGTCGTTGCCTATACCACTTTCCATATAACTGGTTTAGTGTGTATGGTCTATCTATTAGAAAGTACCTTGTTATTACTACGTTGTAATATTCTTTGGTATATCTTTCTTTAAATCTAGTTAGGATATCTAGATCCTCTTCTTATTCCAGTTTATCTAACCATTTTACCCTAGGTGTCCCTACACTTGGCCTATTAGTAACTCTTTATATAGGTGCTCTATCCCTTATATAATCTGGCATAGCTGACCTCTTATCTAGCTTTTGCTCTTGCTATATAATAATTCTTATCCTAAACTTATCTATAGTTTCTTATTTTCTGCGTCTTATAGCTAGATCTTTATAGTTATCTTACTTTTTAATCCTAGTATTAACTATTTAATCTTTAGGCTAAACACTACATTTACCTAGAATTATTAACATTCTTATTCGTTCCCCAAACTTGTAGTTCTTAAACTTGCGTCCTATACTTATTTATTTGTTTGTAAACTAAGTAGCTGCCCTTTCCCATCGGTTTTTATCCGTTATAGGTCCTTAGGTATATCTTATCTCTTCTTAAGAATCTTAAGCTTCTTATATCTCTTCTTAAGAATTTTAAGCCTGTGGCCTTTTACCTTTATTAAGTAATAAGCTAGCACTAGTAGTTGTCTACTTACTTAGTTTCTTCTAAATATTACTCCTTTTATCTTATAAAGCGATAGAAATCGTATCTAATAGTATTATAGCATCCGTTACTAAACCTTATTCTATAATGGTTTTAGTTTCTGCTTCTATTTTAACTTCTCTAAGGTCTACATGCTCCTAATAAGCTGCCTTTATTGCCTTATTATTAGTAAATGCTTCGCCTATATTAAATTCATCGTCTTTAATGTCCAATCTATAAGCTAGTTCGTTGGTTCCTCTAAACTTAGATAATAATAGCTCTTATAGCTAATAGCTTGCGCCATACTTGGCATCCTTATAAATTTGGTATGTATTATTATAACAAAATACAAAACTGTTAATTAAACACTCTTTTATTCCTTATAGTGCACTATTATCCCTCTATATATACGTGCTATCTGCTGGCCTGGTTCCCTTTACTATATAGTTACTCTAACCACCTCTATAGTCTCTAGCGAAATAACCTTATTTTCCGTAATTTATGCAAGCCCTATCTTTAACCTATTTTTCTTGTTGTGGAGTCTGCCTAAACGTCTTCTACTACTAAGATCCCTAGTTTGGCCTCTATTCCTAAGTCCTTTAATTACTTAATCCTTAACCTCTAGGTTTCTATAGTTTCTTTCCCCACCTTTAGGTTTCTTTAGTACCACTTAGGTCTATTAGCTTTGCGCCATTCTATAGTTTTTAACTCTATATCTGTCGTTGCGTACTCTGCGCCTTATATAACTATAGAACTCTGTCTTGCCCTTTCTTAGCTTGTTCCCTTTAATAGATCCTATTATTAATCTTTATTAA
>Ga0307507_10001216_pt1 | contig 57417 bp, 12 predicted proteins | sample 7_EM_MG_FD_207223 | JGI IMG/M metagenome (GOLD analysis project Ga0307507, IMG submission 207223) | Populus trichocarpa ectomycorrhiza microbial communities from riparian zone in the Pacific Northwest, United States - 7_EM | ecosystem: Host-associated > Plants > Roots > Unclassified | place... | reverse complement strand
AGAGCCTTAGCAAATACCTTTAGCTTTCCTACTAGTTAGATATCTCCTTTCTAACTTTTTATTCATACTTCTCTTTATATAGAATACTATAAAATAAAATAAAATAGTATAAAAGAGAGGAGACCTAGCAGTTTAAATTTAGTAACTTTTATCTATTCCTTATCCTCTAGTTCCATAATCTAATCCTTACCCTTTAGTGCTCCTACTGCCGCCGCTATAAGCTAAGAATTTTTATTATACACTAAACATTAAGCCTTATAAGCCCGTTACTTGCAATTTCTATAGCACCTACTATAGAACCCTAGGAGACTCTAATACTTAGTAAAGGGGTAAAGGCCTATTAGATAATGCGGAGTCGCTATATAAGCTTTATAAAACTAGCATTAATTAGCTCTCTGCCTTATACAAGTAATATAGATTACTTATAGTTATATTTATAGATCTACGGCTCTAAATTAGAATTGTATTTATATATAAAGGCCTTCCTATCTATACCTACTTCTTTAATATACTCCCCGCCTAAGCCTTTATATTAATTACTAGTAAAACTTTTACCCTCTTCTGCTTATTCTAAGAGTGGTTAGTTATATAGGTATTATATAAAGAGAAGAGTTTACTTATAGTATAGTAATATTACTAGAGAATCTCTTATATGGTAGGATAAAAAGTATACTAGATAATTACATTTCCTAATTCCTAATAAAGGACAGCATTGGTAGAATTTAAACTTATAATATATTATATTTATAGCGTCATACAATAGAGGGTAAAGGTTTAGTTATTCCTTCTCCTAGTAACGTCCTATAAGAGTTAAAATATACGCAAACACTAGAATTAAAAGTACTTATATGGTCACAGAGCCTTGATTCTATTAATTCTATAGCCCTTATTAATAATAGTAGGACGAAATGCACTAGGAGAAGAAATATTTAAAAATTTACAGATATCTAGATATTATCTGGATATTATCCAATATCCGAGCTATCCTTGGATAGGATTATTATCCGCCCAACCGGATAGGATAATTTATCCTCCGTAGATCTAACCGTATCTAGTTACCTAACGCTCGGGCCCACGTAGAACTCTAGGCTGGCTCGTGTACGGTACCACCTCGTGCACAGTTTTCCTTACCAAAATCTACCTAAATACACCTTTTTCTACTACCTATAACTTAATAACCTTTTAATATAACTTTATCAAAATTTAAATATAGCTTATCAAATACCATTACTATAACTTTAATAATAAAAATCCAAAATATAATTAAATATTTATCTTAAATATAAGGTTAAAACAGTGCTTTTTAATATATACTTAAATTATTAATAATAAAATTAATAGACATATTATATAGCTATATAATATATTTTTACATAATTATTATATAAATAAGTTTTTATTAAATATTTATTGACTTTATTAAGTATATATTTAAATAGATTGTATTACCACGGAGTAAGTATAAGCGACAATAATATATAGCAAAGCAGATATTATTAAGCTATGTATATAAACTGTATAATATAGTTAAGACATTATATAAGGAAAGAAGGTAAGGAAACGAGAAGAAAGGGTATATATTGTTAGCTTAGTTGCTTAGTTAATATATACACAGAGCAGAATAGGATTTAGGTAGTGGTCCTAGTAGAACTTAGCAGGATTTACTAGGCTTAGCAGAATATGGCAGAATGCCGTAGATTGCCGTTAGATTGCCATTAAATTACCGTTAGATTGCCGTCTTACGGTTAGTCTCTACTTACTAAGTCGGTAGAAATAGGTGGACGTGTATAAGGTGTTATAAAGGTGTCCTATAACAGTACACCCTATTTAAACTTAAGCTTCTGCGAGATAGGGCTATAGTAGTTCTAGGTAGAGTTTTTAAAAGCCTTCTACGGCTTATATAAGCCCTATAGAGTTAATGGGTTCCTATAAGGGCTTAGCAAAGCCTATCTATTTTATAAGGTATATATATTAGCGTTTCCGTTTATTATACTTAATGTTATTAATTTTTTTAATAAAGTACTTATCCTTACTATCTATTTTAACTAGTAGAGGAGGGTCCTAAATCTATTTAGGTAGGGCGTTTAATATAGGAATACTAGGGTAGAGGACTAACGTATAGAATATAGGGTGGATTTTAACTGTATTGGGGAGCTTTAGTTAGTAGGCATAAGGAGAGATAACCTTTTCAACCCTATAAGGGCCAGCGTTCTTCTAATTAAGTTTTTTAGTAGATTGTTTTATATTTAGATTTCTTATATCTAGCTAAACAAAGTTACTAGTTTAGTAGGCCGGTACTAGGATTTGTTTCTTATTCACTGCGGCTTTATAAATAGATTAGGCCTATATTATTTTATTAGTAAGGAACTCTTATAGTTCCTCTATCTTCTTTATGAACTTATTTGCTTCTATAACTTATAAGGCGTAATAAGTAGGGAGAGAAACATTACTAAAGGGTTTAAAACCCATTTATAAATACTAGCTATAGTTAACTAGGAATAGGGAGACATTTATAGTTTCAAAAACGGAATTATTTATAGTAAACTCGGTAAATATAAGCTAGTCTATTTAGTTATCTTATAAATATAATATATACTAGGATTATTAATTCCAGTGTGGCCAACAGGCAGCGTCGCTGGCAGCGTCGCTGGCAGCTAGCTGCTTATGTAAGCAGTTAGTCAGCGTAGATAGTTATAACAGTCAGTTAGCGGTAAGACTGCAGCGAGCTGACAGCTCGCTGCATAGGTGGTAAGAAAGGGGTTAATTTGGTGGTGTTTTTAAAGCTTTTAGTAGAGATCAAGAATTTAAGATCTTTGGTTAAAATCCGGGCGGGAAACCCCTGGGATATTTATATAAAATAGTATGGTTTTCCCTAAATTCCCCATCGCGTCCATAAACGCGTTTACCTGCCAATATCAACCTTTTTATTACCACGGAAAATGCAACGCACCTTATATTTTACCCGCTAGCTAACTAGTAGAGCTTCTTCCTCTACTTCTTCCTCTGCTTCTTCCTTATTAAGTTCACAATCTACGCGTCAATTAAGCTCTTTAACATCCCGTAGGCGTTGCGGATCTACTGCTTCTACCCCCCTTGTAATTGAAGATACTCCCAAATCAAATAAGCAGAATAACTCTACATCGCGAGAACCTCCACTAATTGGCTAGAACTATGGCTGTATCTTTCCTATTGACTAGGATAACCTTTACCTAGGTAAGTACGGTAAGCTTACTGGTAAATACGGATACCAAATTATTAATAAGCGGTCCCTTTTAAAGAACTCCTCTATATTAACTATATGGAAGTATGGAGCAGATCTGTTCTGGGATGGGCTAGAGGGTAGAAAGAGACTCTGGCTGTGTAAAATCTGCCATCTAGCTTAAAGACCAGCTATGTTACTTATAATTAACGGCATGGATTATATTATTGGCCATTTAAAATTAAAATATAGTCTTATTCTTAATTATAATAGCCATAGTGGTACTCTATAAGGCTCGTCCAAACTAAATGCTTAAGTCTCTTCTATACCCGGCGGTAGCGAACGCTAGCCGTTCTGGGTAGCTGGCTATATATAGGCCTATATTAATTAGACGATTCTGCAAGATATTACATTTCGGTAAGCTACAAGTACTTATACCTATATATTACTTACATTTAACCGTCCTTAGATATAGGAGTGTCTTATAAATTTATATATATTACTAAGCAACTAGATAAAATCTGTGTCACGGAGTGAGTATGAGTGACGATAATATATAGCAAAGTAGATATTATTAGGCTACGTATATGAACTATGTAATAACATCAAGACGTTATATAAGGAGAGAAGGTAAAGAAACGGGAAGAAAGGGTATATATTGTTAGTTTAGTTACTTGGTTAACACGTGCACAGAGCAGAATAGGATTTAAGTAGCAGTCCTGGCAGAACTTGGCAGGATTTAGTAGACTTGGCAAAATATGGCAGAATGCGGCAGATTGCTGTTAGATTACTATAAATTGCCAGCAGATTGCTATTAGATTGTCGTCTCGCGGTTAGTCTTTTCTTACCGCGTTAGTGGAAATAGGTGGAAATAGGTGGACGTGTATAGGTGTTACGGAGGTGTCCCATAACAGTACCCCCCCTTTAAACTTAAGCTTCTGTGAAATGGGGCTATAGTAGTTCTGGGTGGAGTTTGTGAAAGTCTTCTGCGGCTTATATAAGTCCTATAGAGTTAACGGGTTCCTATAAGGGCTTAGTAAAGCCTCTCCATTTTATAAGGTATATATATTTACGTTTCCGTTTATTATACTTAATATTATTAACTCTTTTAATAAGGTACTTATCCTTACCATCCACTTTAACTAGTAGGGGAGGGTCTTGGATCTATCTAGGTAGGGCATTTAATATAGGGGCGGCAAGGTAGAGGACTGACGTATAGAATATAGGGTGGATTTTAACTATATTAGGGAGCTTTAGTTAATAGGCATAAGAAGAGATAACTTTTTCAACCTTATAAGGGCCGGCGTTCTTTCAATTAAGTTTCTTAGTAGGTTATTTTATATTTAGATTTCTTGTGTCTAGCCAGACAAAGTTACTAATTTAGTAGGCCAGTACTAGGGTTTAGTTCTTATTTGCTGCGGCTTTATAGACAGACTAGGCCTATATTATTTTATTAGTAAGGAACTCTTATAGTTCTTCCATCTTTTTTACGAATTTATTTACTTTTATAACTTATAAGGCTTAATAAGCTAGGCAAGGAATATTACTAAAGGGTTTAAAACCTATTTGCGGGTGCTAGCTATAATTAGCCAGGAATAGGGGGACCTTTGTAGTTTCTAAGACAGAGTTATTTATAGTAAACTTAGTAAATGTAAGCTAGTCTATCCAGTTGTCCTGTAAATACAACGTGTATATCTAAATATACTATTCCATTATAGCATTTACACGTTCCGTTTAACCATCTATTTCTAGGTAATATGCTATAGACAACAGTGCTTTAATATGGAGTTGGGTAGTTAGTTCTTTTTAAAATACTAAAACAAACTGGCGACCTCTATTAGAGATGATCGTTTTGGGGAGTCCGTGGAGTTTCTATATATAATCTAGGAACAGTTAGGCAATGGTAGGTGTTAATATATTAGGGCAGGCGATTAAGTGTCTTATCTTGGATAGTTAGTCTATAACTACTATAATATTTATACAGCCTTTACTTATAGGGAGCTTAACAATAAAGTTAATTAAGATATCCTTCTATCTTTGGTCCGGAATAGGCAGTGGCTTTAAAAACGCCGTTGTATGTCTTATATAAAGCTTTGGCTTGTTAGCAGGTATAGCAGCTAAAGACGTATCTTTATATTATATTATATATATTTAGTTAATGGTATTCTTATTAGAGCAGTTTTAGGGTTTTTCCTTAGCCTGGGTAACCGGCTACTGGTAAATTATATACATGTTTAAGGAGCTTAAGCTTAAGTTTATTATGGTTAGGTATAACTAGACGGTGTTAGCGACTCGGTTAATCAAGGCACGAGCACGGCAAGAAGGTCGCGTAAGCCTATACAATTGGATTGTCTATAAACGAGGATCCAAAGCTAGAGAAAGGAAAGGGGAAGAATGGAAGCACCGCTTAAAGCTATATACAATCCTCTGGTCACGTGATGGCAACTTGCCATTATGTAACGGCAAGTTACGGCAATCCAACGGCAATTTACCAGTACTGTTTTTAACTAGCGCCGTAACATTACCCCCCCCTCCGAAAAAGCCTGCCCTCAGGCTTTATATATCCGTATTATATCCGTGGGGTGTTCTTATCTATATGCTTAACAGGTAGCTTATTATCCTCGCTATACCAGCACTCTATCTACTTGTTTAGATACTTTGGGGGTCCTAGTTCGTTAGGGTATTAGTTATAGAATTTTTTAAGCTTCTGGGGGCAACCTATAAAGTTCCAGGCGGGGTACCAGGTTGGGTCTAAATTATAATCTTTCTATTAGATATGGTATTTCAGCGTTCCTTGTACTAGTTTATAGGCTAGTATTTCATTAACTTCCCATTCGTCGTCGCCATTAACTTAAATTGGTAGTGGAGGCTTATTCTTTTGTCTAGGTAGTAGGTTATTTATAGCTTTCCGTAGCTTATCTGGTGTTGGCCGCGGAGGTAGCTTTACAGCTAGGGTAATATCGACCTGTGACGACGGCTGTCAGACATCAGTATCAGCCTAATTTTGGTCTGTTACACCACCCTCCAGGGACCCCTGTAAGGGGTCAATTCTCTTATGTATATTAGGGCTCTTAGAGCCACCTTGAATAAAACAGATCACTCGTACAATTCTGTGTCTCTACCTACCAGCCAGCTTAAGTCATTTGTCGTGATACCTGCCTGGCTGAAATCTGGTAAGAAAACAGGGTGGGCTTTAATTGAGTCTAGGAGTTTAACCTTATATAAGTTGCCTTCTTTATTAAGGATCTTATATGGTCCTGCTATCTTATAGTCTAGCTTACGGCTAGGCCGTTCTATCTTCTAGTTCTTTGTTGTAATCCAGACCTTATTACCTACGGTAAAGTCGGGCTCGCGCCTATGCTTATTTGCCTGCTGTTTTATTGATTTCTAGGCCTTCTCTAGGTTCTTATGGGCTACCGTCTATGCCTTTTCTAAGCGTCTAGCATACTGCTGTGCTTCCTTATAAGATAGTTTTTTATATACGGTTTGTGGTCCTTCTGGTCTCTCCCAGTTAAAGCTTATATAGGGTAAGTATCCTATTTCTAGCTAAATAGGTGCAAACCCTATAGAGTTATGGGGTAGGGTTGCCTGGGCGTAGTCCATTATAGGTAGCAGTTTGCTCCAGTTATCCTAAAAGTAATTGATAAAGGGCCGAAGTCTCTAGTCTAAGTATTAATTTATAATCTCCATCTAACCGTCTGTCTGGGGGTGGTATACCGTGGAGAGCTTTAGCCTAATACCTAGGATTTGGGTAAACTCGTTCCAGAAGGCTAATATAAACTGTGGTCCGCGGTCGGATATAATAGTATTTAATAGTCCGTAAATTTGGTAGACATAGTGGATATATAGTTAGGCCGCCTCTTTAGCATTAATATTCTTATAATAGGGGATTAAGAACGGGCGCTTGCTAAAGCGGTTAACTAGAATTATAACCATATTATATCCGTCGCGGTCTATAGGTAACTCGTAGAAGTCTATAGAGATATACTGCTAGGGGCGTTCTGGTATTAGGAGTGGCTTTAATAGCCCTAGGGTCTTATCTTGTGGAATTATAGACCTACGGCAGTTGTCACAGTTCTGTATATAGCGGTTAATATCCATAACTATTCCGGGCCAGTAGTAGCGGTCGCCAATAATTCTATAGGTCTTATTTTTTCTGGGATAGGCCGTAGAGACCTAAGTATGTGCTTTAGCGATAAGCTAAGTCCATAAATTTTATTCCTTTGCTACTACTAGCCGTTCCTAGTGCTTAAGCAGTCCGTTTTCAAGGGACCATAGGCTAGTAGCATCCTTTACCTTTTCGCGGTATTCCTATAGAGAAGGGGCCGTATGGTTTGCCTATAGTAGTTTATTAATAAGGTTAAGTTCCATAGTGTTAATAGGGCACATCTCGGCCTTTGCGGGGTCTGTATTTAGTTCTACCTATATTTAGGGGTTAAGGTGCTCTGGTTATAGCAGTATTTGGGTCTATAATATAATCTTTATAGCAATCTGGTTATCTAGGTCTTGTTTGCGCCTTATAAGGGTATCTGCACAGTTGGTTGCGCCTAGCCTATATATAATTAGGAAGTAGAACTAAGATAGAATATCTGCCTAGCGTACCTGCCGGGCCGTAAGGGCCTTTATTATTATAAAGTATTCTAAGGCCTTGTAATCCGAAACCACCTTAATAGGCTTAGGGGTCCCTTCTAGCTATATATGCCAGTGCTGAAAGCTAGAGATAATAGCCAGCATTTCTTTGTTATAGATGTGGTAGTTTAGCTTGGCATCTATTATGGTCTTTAAATAGTATGTAATAGGGTGCTATTCTCCGTCCAGTTGCTTTTAGGAAAAGATACTAGCTATTACGCTATCTAAGGCATTAGTTTCTAGCATTAAGGGCTGTTCTAGGTTAAAATAGGTAAGCAGAGGAGCTAATACTAGCCGTTTTTTAAGCTTATTAAAGGCCTGCCTATATATAGCGTTAAAGTAGAAGGGCTGGTCTTTCCTAGTAAAATAGTTGAGGGGCTAGGCGATCCTACTATAGTTCTTAATAAAGTGTTGGTAGAAGTTATAGAAACCTAAAAATGATTATACCCCCTTTATGGTCTGTGGGGGTGTCTACTAGTTAATTATAGCTGTCTTCTCTAGGTTGGCCTTAATTCCGTCTATATTAATAATAAACCCTAGGTACTTTATACGCTTAACACTAAATTCTAACTTTTTAATGTTGGCCTGGAGACCAGCCTTATAGAGCCGTTATAGGACTTTATAGATATGTTCCTAATATTCCAGTTTATTTTTAGAGTAGATTATAATATTGTCTAGGTATACTATATAGAAGTTATTAAGGTAGTTAAAGAGTACGTTATTTATATACCGCTGGTATGTAGCTGGTCCGTTAGTTAATCCAAAAGGTAGTACTTTATATTTGTATAATCCGTAGCGGGTCTAAAATGTGGTAAGATCCTTAGATCCTAGGTCTATCCTAATTTAGTAAAAGGCCTGGCGGATATTAAGCTTTATAAAAATCTTAGCCTTACTTATATGGGCTAGCGTTTCCTTAAGTAAGGGTAGCGGATATTAGTCTTTGCGGGTTATATAGTTTAGTTTATAGTAGTTAATATAGAAACGGAGTCTACTATTAGGCTTTTTTGCAAAGAAAATAGGTGCGGCAAAGGGGACTTGGCTAGGCTTAATAAAGCCCTTATTAAGGTTATTAATAAGGTACTGCTTAGTAGCCTATAGTTTATCAGTAGATTGCTAGCGGAGGGGGCTATAGCTAAGGGTATTTTCTTTATCTGGCTCAATCTCAATCTTATAGTTATACGGTCGGTAAGGTAGGAGTATATTAAATACTACCTTAGAGAATACGTCCTTAAATTCCTAGTTATAACGGAACCTTATAGCAGGAACTACGGTGGGTTCTATTATTAGGCTAGGTATATAGGTAAGAACAAAACAACAACGTAATAATAACTAGTGGAGTGGTTGCCCAACAGATTAACTCTAATTGTATTCTAAGATTCACTACAAGGAGAGAACTATCTATAGTAGGGACTAAGGTCCTTTAAATACACAACCATACGCCTAAGAAATCCTCTCTTATACGTAAGGTATGTGTTGTCTATATTAAACGTAACGTCCCTTCCATTTAATACAGTTAATACGTTTAACACCACGTAACCTTAGTTACCATTTCTTGTTATATAGTTCCACCAGATCCATCCTAGACCGTGCCTATATTAACCAACTAGCTTCCGCTAACTCTTCTCCAAGTAGTTATAACATTATACTTAAAGCGTCCGTAATACTATTTCCCTCCTCTTTATCTTCGTCCTTAAAGATTCCTAATATCTCTAAGTCGTCTACTAGAGGTATAATGTCTGTTTAATCAGTCTGGTTAATATCCTTACTTATTATTATAACGGCTCGCATAAATGCCTCTAAACTGAAGCTTGTGGATTGCTATCTAATAAAGATACTAAGCTAAGGAGAAGAAAAGAAGGGGGTTGCAAGGACCACAGTAAACATATATAAAGGGGCAGCCGCTAAGGCGCTAGCGGTAAGCGAGCCAATCGTAGGTTGGCAGAATATGGCAGCAGCATAGCAGAATTTAGCAGATAACGCGCTCTAGCACTATTACATCACCCCCCCCTCCTAAAAAAGCCTGCCCTTAGGCGTTGTCCGAGCTCCCTATTATTATCTAAATTATTATAATTATCTAACCCTTCTTCCTAGTATTTAATCCAGTTGTCTAATTTATGTGGTGGTCCAGGGAGGTTAGGGTGGGCTAGGTGGAAGTCCTGTAGCTTATAGGGGGAGTACTTAAAATTAGATGCGGGGTACCACTTTAGGTCGTTATTATGGCCTACCCAGCTTGCATAGTATTTTAAGACATTACGAACCTTTTTTACTGCTAGGATTTCTTTAACTTCCTATTCTTCGTCCTTAGCAATCTAGATTGGTGGTGGGGGGTTGTTATACTATCTAGGTAGTAGATTATCCGCAGCCTTTTATAGCCAGTCCGGAGAGAAAATAGGGTGGATCCTTATTAACTCTAGTAGCTTAACCTTAAAAGAGTGTCCTACCTTTTAAAGAGTCTTGTATGGGCCAGCCATTTAGTGGTCTAACTTACGGCTCGGCCTCTAGGTTTTCCAGTTTTTTATTAACACCCATACCTTATCTCCTACTTAGAAGTCTTTCTTGTGACAATATTGGTTTATATCAGACTCCTTTTTTTCTTACGCCTTTCTTATAATTGTTTAAGCAGTCTCCCAGGCTCTATGCATTCTCTTAGTAAATACCCAGGCCTCTTTGTGGCTAAGGCATTCGCAGGCCGTAGCGGGTTTAGTAGGCCTATCCCAATTAAAGGATGTTTGTGGTGCATACCTGTAGAGCAGTTTAAATAGGGACATCCCTATACTATTATAGGGGAGTGTAAGCTGCGCGTAGTCCATTATAGGCAGTAATTCCAACTAGTTGTCCTAATAGTAGTCTACAAATGGCTGTAGTTGCTGGTTGAGGTACTGGTTTATAATCTTGGTTTAGCCGTTAGTCTAAGGGTGGAATACAGTAGAGAGCTTAATCTTAATCCTAAGGATACGGCAGAGTTTATTCTAGAAATCCAATATAAACTAGGGACCACGGTCAGAGACAATTAATTTAGGGGCGCCGTAGAATTAATAGATGTTATTAATGTAGAGGCAGGCTATATCCTTTACAGTTGTGGTCTTAAAACAAGGGAGGGAGACAGATTGCTTGCATAGTTAGTTAACCACTATAAAGGCTACATCGTGGCCGTAGGCGTCCTTCGGAAATGACTTAAAGTCTATAGTAATATATTACTAAGGGCGTTCTAGAACTAGCAGCGGTTATAGCCACCCAGGAGTTTAATCCCTAGGGGCATTTATGCGTCTATAGGCGTAGCAGTTTCTAACAAATCGATCCATATTAAATAGAAGTCCTTACCAGTAGTAACGGGGCGCTAGTAGTTAGTAGGTCTTATTATAACCAGGGTATACCATAGAGACTTAACAGTGGGCTTTACGGATTAACTCTATCCATAGGTTATCAACATCTGGAACTATAAGCCGTTCTTAGTATAGAAGCAGTCCTTCTTCTATTTCCAAATTAGGGTCCTCCTTTACGGCTTAGTTGCGGAGGGCTTTTAGGGAGTTAGCCGTACGGTTTATAGTTAGGATGCGGTTAACTAGCCCTATTAGTTCATCCAAAACTGCTCCCTCTAAGGGTGCTAGCTTATTCCGTTCAGAGTCTAATTCTTTAAGAATTTACGGGTTAAGCTATTTGGGATAGAGGAGGGCGCGCGTCCGGTATTAGGTCTTTAGCTTATCCTAGGGTCCTATGTCTTGTTCCCTTTAGGTTAGTACATTAGCTTTAGTGTTTTACTTGCCAGAACAATACATAATTGTAAAGAAGAATTTGGAAAGTATTTTAGCCTAGTAGGCTTATCGTCCAGTAAGCTGCTTTATAGTCATAAAGTACTCTAGGGCTTTATAATCCGTATATATCTTAATCCAGGAGTTCGTGCCTTTAAGCTCTGCGCGCTATTGGGATAATAATTAGATAATAGCTAGCATTTCTTTGTCGTGTACCTCATAGTTACACTTAGCTGGGTCCATTATTTTTAAAAAGAAGGCAATAGGGTACTATTCGCCGTCTAGATATAACTATAATAAAATTCCCGCTATAACTCTATTAGAAGCGTCCGTCTCTAGCATTAATTTGAGGTCTGGGTTATAGTAATAAAGGATTAGAGAAAAGATAAGCCGATCTTTTAACTCTCCGAAGGCTTCTATATAGTCGTTATTAAAGACAAAAGGTGTGTCTTTCCGGGTAAGTTATATAAGAGGCGTTGCCACAACTCCGTAGTCACGGATAAATCGGTAGTAGAAATTACAAAAACCTAGAAAGGACTGGATACCCTTTATAGTATAAGGGGGCTTCCAGTTACGGATTACATTAACCTTCTTAGGGTTGACTTCAATCCTATTTATACTTACTATAAACCTGAGGTACTTTGTGCATTTTACCCTAAATTTATATTTCTTGATATTAACTTATAAGCCCGCGTTCCGTAATCTCTCTAGGACCTTCTTAATATAAACTTAGTGCTCAAGTTTATTGTCTAAGTATATAAGGATGTTATCTAGGTATGCCATACAGAATTTATTAAGGTAATTAAAAAGAACGTTATTTATATACCTTTAGTACGTAGCCGGTCCATTTATTAGTCCAAAAGGAAGAACTTTGTATTTATAGGACCCGTAACAGGTATAGAACGTTATTAAATCTTTAGATGCAGGGTCTATCCTAATTTAGTAAAAAGCTTGGCGGATATTAAGTTTAGTAAAGATCTTTACCCAGCTTAAACATGCAAGGGTTTCATCAATTAAAGGAATAAAATACTGATCCTTTTAAGTAATAGCATTTAGCTTCTAATAGTCGATATAAAAATAAAGGCCTCTACTAGGCTTTTTTATAAATAGGATAGGGGAAGCAAAAGGGGCTTGACTTGGCTTAATAAACCCTTTATCAAGGTTATTAATTAAGTACTACTTTATTACTTTTAGCTTATCTGTTAATTGTTAGTAGAAGGGGCTATAGCCTAGTGAGTTATTAGCTTCCAATTAAATCTTATAATTATACGTCCGGTAAAGGGGTAACTTGTCCAAAGCCGCCCTTAAAAATACATCCTTATACTTAGCATAGATAGTAGGAAGGAGACGTTTAACTAGTTCCTTATTAGTTTCCTTAATTAGCTTTTCTTCCCTTTTATTAATAATCCGGTTAATCTTATATAGGCTTGTTGTAAAGACCTTATTGTCCTTCCGGTATATATTAAAGTGGAACGCTATAGCGCTAATTACAGTGATGTCTACTATAGGGGGGTTATATGACACTAGGGGCGTACGTAACCTTAGGGCCCTCTGGGGTATTAGCATTATTATTACTCCTTTTAACTCCTGTCGCATCTTTTAGAGGTTATCCCTTATATCTTATCAGTACGTTCTTTTCCACACTGGTCAGATCTGCGCGATTTGGCCGTTGTCTATATTACTATCTATTACGTTTCTATATATAGAGTCCTCCTTAAGCGTAGCGCTTTGGGAGAGTATCCTTATTAGTATAGAGTTCTTTCCAGCTTCGCAGTAGGCGTCTTTTTAGGCAAAGGCTAGGTCACGGGCCCGGACATCCTGCTGGTATATAGGGTTAGACTTCGCGGCTAATATCTTATAGTCAGTTCGGATTTCTCTAACAAAGGAGGGTAATTTTGGCCTATCCTCTGGCCAGACAAACTGTCTTTATCATACGTTTAGCTAAATATTAAAGTAGAACATCCATTTTTGGCTAAGGATTATATTGTGGGACCCTAGGTCTAAGATACAGAAGGGGATGCTATATTAATATCATCCATTAAGGGAGATATGTAACTTTAGGACGTGGGTAACCGGCTTACCGGCTTAGCCGTTATAGCCTTTTACCTAGATAGGCTTCTCTAGTAGGGTAGCTTTTACATTTAGAAACTTGGTAACGTTAATCGCACAGGCAGTATTTATAAAGGCAAAGCTATTTGCTCCAGTGTTAATAAGGGCAGTTAAGTTAACTCCATATCCATTTTAAGATACTGTATATGGAACTATAAAGTGTTTTCCACCTATTAACTAACTTAGATTAATCTCTTTAAAATCAATAAGATACCCTAGGGGGGAGTCTTTCCCTAGGGTTCTTCTTTTCCTAACTTATCAGATGTTTCTCCTTTCTCTATCTCCTTGATATCCTTTAGTTCTAGGCAAGATAAGGCAAAGTGACCCTCCTTATCGCAGTTGTAGCAAGTGGCTGTAGTAGGGTTGATTGGGGTATTGCGACGAGTACTAGTTAAGGTTGTGGTATATAGCTAGTTAGGTGAGGCTTGCTGGTGCGTAGTTATAACCGCTTTTAGTATAGCAGCGGTCGTGGCTTGTCTTCCTACTCTAGCTCCCATAGGGGTGGCGGGTAAGCTTTAATCGCTATAGGGTCGCTTCTGCTAATCCAGGCAGGCGTTAATCCGCTTTAGCTCTAAGTCTAATAATAGGCAATAAGCTGTAAGTCTTTTATAAGTTAGCAGGTTGTCTAAAGTTACAGCGATCTTCTCTTATAGCCTGATTATTAGTTTATTATAAAGGTCCAATTAGTAGTTTTTAAAGGGGACCTAGCCTTCTCCTATAAGGTATAAGAATTAAGTCTAGAATTTGGTAAAGGGTTGGTTCAGCTTTATTATTAGGCGGTTATAGTTATACCGAGCGTCCTGTACTTTGTTTAGGTTAACATAGATAGCCGCTAGGTACTGCAGCATCTTATTAATAGATATAAATTGGACAGGAGAGTTATCTTTAAACTTGGCTTAAAGGTGACGTTGGGCGTCCCCCATAGTTCGGCCAAAGAGGTAGAGCATTTTAGCCTCTTCAGAGGGGAAATAGTTATAGTTAATTCAGAGTTTTCCTTATACTTAAATCCTCTAGTTCTCAAAGGTAGAGTCTATCCCATTGGATAGTAGTTAAGGGTTAGGAAGCTTAACAGATTTTAATTACTTTATTATTATATCTGTACTCCCTGGTGTATTACATTCGGTTAAGCAAATGGGTTGACTAAGGCTTCATAAAGGGGAGGCTGGGCTACTTTATAAGGCAATAAGGCTTTCTAGGATCTCCTTTAAAGTCTCTTATATACTTTAGGCTTAAAGATGATTAACCTTCTAATTAGCCACAAGGGCGCGAATCTATTCGCGTATATCTATAACGTTGTTATTATCTTTAATTTCTAATCCTAATTGGATCTTATGTTCCTCTCAGGTAGAGGCAGGTCTTTTAGATAAGCTCGCTTTAGGTGCCATTGTTAGCTTCCTAGGGTTTGTCAGTCTTATACGCTTTAGTTTTAATTCTGGGGGTACAGGTCCAGTCCTGCCTAGCTTATAAAGTGGGATATTATTAAGGCCTTCCTAGGCAGTATAAAGTTGTTCTGGTGTCTAAGTATAGCGCGTTAACGCATTATTGCAGACAAAGTTTCTTTTAAGATATGGGGATATTATTAAGGCCTTCCCAGGCAGTATATAGAGAGCTTAGTATAATATAATAGCTCGCATAAATGCCTCTAAACCAAAGCTTATAGATTGCTATCTAATAAAGATACTAAGCTAAGGAGAAGAAAAGAAGGGGGTTATAAGGACCATAGTAAACATATATAAAGGGGTAGTCGTCAAGGCGTTAGTGGTAAGCGAGCCAATTGTAGGTTGGTAGAATATGGCAGCAGCATAGCAGAATTTAGCAGATAACGCGCTCTAGTACTGTTACAATTATACCTAAAGCTTCTTCTTCTCTTTCCTAGGTTGAGCGTCGCCTTTATACGGTCTCCTCTATACTATTACTTAGTGACGTAATGGCAATTCCTTACTCTAGGTGCGCGAAAGAGGGGTTAGTCTATATTGCGCTAGCGAGCCCTTTATCTTAACAACCCTCCTCCTGTTCTAAATACACTAAAGTAAACATTAGGTCATCCTGCGACGTTCGCTCTATTTCTAACGCCGAGTGTGCGCATCCTATTACTCTTAACAGTCTTCAAGTTCCCTAAGTAACTTATTATAGGGTCTTATATTCAATCTGCCACTATAAAGCTTAACAGTAAGCTAGCCTTAGCGTTACTCGCGGTTTAACATGCCTTAAAAGAGTCTATACACATCCTTAAAGCCCAATGTCTGGCTTATACTTGTCTTCAACGTCTTAAACATATCCATAAAAAGGTTCGTTCTAAGGAGTGGAAACTTGTTTAATAAGGTCTATCTAAGCTAGGTAACAAAAGGACTGGCTCTCCTCCTACAAGGGAAACAACTCCAAGTAGCTTAGTAATTGCTCCTTTTAGGTCCCCCTTAGGTAACTCGTTCTTTGGCAATCCTTCTTTATTAATATTACCTAACCTACTCTCTTCCAATACTCCCGTACCTTTCCCATAGCATTCCTTAGGTTACTTAGTGGTTTTTAGGTAGTCTCACTATAGCCTATCCACTTTACTTTATACTACGTTTTGTTATCTATATCCTTATAACTAATAATCTTTAAAACTTGCCATTTATCTTCCTCTTATCCTCTATATATATCTACCTTGTAGACTAGTGGTTTAACATTCCCGTATACTGGCTCTAGCATTGTAACGTGTTATATAGGGTAGATTTTCATTTTAGCTAGTAGGTTTAACTTATACATAACCAATAAAATTCTTTGCTTAATTTTAAAAGGTCCTAGTCTAACATAGTCCAACTTCTTACTTAGTCGTCAACTCTTAAAATTTTTATATAGTAACCACACTTTATCCCCCTTCTTAAGATCTGGTCCCTTAGATCTCTTAGCATTATAGTACCTTTTCATTCGTTCTTATACTAGTTTAGCTGTTTCTTTAAGGTCTATATAAAAATTTATTAACATCTCTATTCTTTGCTTAGCTATGCTACTCATCTTTTTTACTTATTATGGCGATAACAATATTCTTGGCTTATACCCATAATTCGCCTTAAATAGTAATATCCCCATTCCTTCTTATGGTGTTGCATTATATACAAATTATGTAACTGGTAATAACAATACCCAATTATTCTGTGCGTGATTAACATAGTGCCTTAGATACTGCTCCAGTATCTAGTTTAGTCTTTCCGTTTATCCATCCGTCTGCGGATAATACGCTATAGATATTACTGCGCGAACTCCTTATTCTGCTAGAAACACTTCCCAAAATACTACTATAAATCTTAGATCTCTATCCAATATAATCTTATCTGGTGCTCCATATCTTATAAACACTTCCTTTATATAGATTCTAGCAACATCTTCTACTAATATCTCTTTAGTGCATACTATAAAGTATCCCCACTTTATTAGCTTATCCACTATTACTAAAATCGCGTTATAATCTTATCCTGTAATAGGATCTCTTGACTTTAGTAACTTAATAATAAAGTCCTATAATATAACCTCCCATGGTCTTCCTGGTGTTTTAACAGGTTATAGCCCTCTATACAGCTTGTGCCTTATTAGTTTGTTCCTTTAGCAATCTAAACATTCCTTTATAACTTATCTCGCTAGTCCCCAAATTCCTTAAATAATGTACTCCTCTTAAAGTCTTAACACTAAGCCTATAGCTCCGTTGTGTCCTTATATTATTCCCTTATGGAATTCTTTAACAAATTCTTCTATAATAGACTTAGGTATATACGTTGCTTCTCTATTTTCGTATTACTCTAAGTCTAGATCCTCTACCTATGCTTCTTAGATCTTTTGTATCTAATTACTCTCTAATAACTCATAGATCTAACTTTCCTTAGTTACTATAATCTTTGGATAATTATACCTAATCAATCTGTCTTAATCCCTTCGTAACAAAGCTCCCAATAGCTTTTTATTACTTTATAGTTTAGCCTTTCTACTTAGAGCGTCTGCTCGTGCATTATCTGTACCCTTAGTGTACTAAATTACGAAATGGTATTCTACAAGCATTTCCACCTATCTAACCTATCTTTAGTTAAGTTCCTTTATCGTTAGGAATCCTGTAAGGTTCTTATAGTCCGTCTTAACCATAAATGGTTTCTCTATGCCTTGTAAGAATACTCTCCATTCCTTAAGTGCTGCAACTATACCTAACAACTCCTTATTGTAGATGTCATAGTTCAACTCTGGTAGTGTCATCTTTCAACTATAGTATGCCACTAGGTGCCATCCATCTTGATATTTCTATACGAAGTATGCCCCTAGTATAAAGTCTAATGCATCTATTTCTACAACTGTCTTTAGACCTAGTTAATAGATCTTAAGAACTGGCTCCTAGGTAAACAACTCTTTAACTTTCTTAAACAGTTCCTATTACTCCTTTCCCCACACCCACGGTTCTTCTTTCTTTATTAACTATATAAACAGCTCAATGTCCTATAACCATTACGCTATAAATCTTCTACAGTAATTGCAAAACCCTAGGAACAATCTCAACTATATAACATTCTCTGGTTCTTGCCAGTTCACTATAGCCTTAATCTTCTTTGGATCTATACTAAGTTGGCCTAGTTTGATAATAAACCCAATAAAATTGGTCTTCCTGGTAAAGAACTTGCATTTCTTAATTACTACTAGTATCTATTCTTCTTATAGTCTCTTTAAGACCCATTTAATGTGTTCTCCATATTCTTCCTCACTCTCTAAGTAGATAATAATGTCATCAAGGTATACCATAATAAACTCATCTAGGTGTTCTCCTAACACACTATTAATTCGCTTCTAGAACGTTGCTAATGCGTTTATAAGTCCAAATTGCATAACTAACGGCTTATACAGTCCTTCCTTTAACCTAAAGGCTGCCTTTTATTTATTGCCTTCCTTAATTCTAATCTAATGGTACACCCACCTTAGATCTATCTTCATAAAGATCTTTACGTTGCCTATCCTATCTTAGATTTCGCTAATTAAGGGTAAAGAATACCTATCCTTCCTAGTAATACTGTTTAACTATCTATAGTCTATACACATCCTAAGTTTTCCGTTTTTCTTTGGGATAAATAGTACTAGATATCCTACTAATAACTATAACGGTCTGATGTATCCCTTGCGTAAGTTCTCCTAGATAAACTCCTTAAGCACTACTAACTCCGTTTCAGTAAGCTTATAGATTAAAAAGAACTTTAGACTTATTCCCTCTTCTAGTTCTATCTTATAGTCCCAAGCTGTATACTCTAACAGCTTTTCACTTTCTAGTAACTATAACTTTTTACCATACTTATGGTATCTCTTTAGTACATAACTTAAGCCTCGCTCAGTCTCTTTATATATCACTCCAACTTGGTACTATACCAACTTGGTTTACTATCGCACTTTGCGCTATTATATATCCTTAATATTAATCTAACCTATAACCCAATTAATCTTTAGATTGTACTCCTATAACTAAGGCATTCCTAGTATCACCTCATCCTGTCCTAATAGTAGGATATTAAAAGACATTCTAACTAGTCTCCCTTTAATAGTTATCTAAATAGGTCCTATTTTAAGATTAATAATGCCTCCTCTATAGGCTATCTAATCTTTTGAAATTGTTATAAGTGGATACAGGTGTTCCTTCTATCTATATGGTAACCCTATCCTTTCTACTACCTTTGGTGATATATGGTTCCTAGTTACTCCACTATCTACCAACGCTTTAAACTGCTGATCTTGCCACTTAGCTTTTAAATTTAGGTGCTAACCTTAAATTCCTTTAAGGGTCTAAGGCTCTAATACTAGTTCCCTCTAGTCCTATACGCCTCCCCTTTTCCCAACTGTTGGCTGCTTGATCCTGCCTATACTTAGTCCAACTTTAGCCAATACTTAGTTCGTTTCTTTTCCTCTATATACTATAGACAAGTATTCTCTAGGCACTCCCACCACTATTATCCGTCTAGGCATTCTTCCGTAAGGAATCTTCCTAGTTAAAGTATTAAGTCTCCTTAACCCTATACTTCTACTAGGTGCCAACTATATATATACTTAGCATTCCTAAACCGCTTTTCCTCTGGTGTCTAATATATCCTTACTAGGTACTTCCAGTTCTTATCTTTAGGTACTCTATATATATTACACATATCATCCATACAAGCTATCCATAATAGTATATAATGCGCTATATGTTTTAGGTTAACTCTTAGTTTGTCTTTATCCTTGAGTTTAAACCTATACCTAGTCGACCTAACCACTAGTATCTCTGTTGCTAGTACTAAGATTTATTACTCACTTCTCTAGTCCCTAGATCCTTCTTTTAGGTTCCTTAACATCATAATTAATACTCCTTTAATATAACTTATGCGTTTCTCTATAATGGGTTGGTCTTAGACAACTTTTTCATCTAGCCATATATAAAAATCTACCCATTTATCGTTGTGTCGTTGCCTATACCACTTTCCATACAACTGGTTTAGTGTGTATGGTCTATCTGTTAGAAAGTACCTTATTATTACTACATCATAACATCCTTTAGTATGTCTTTCTTTAAACCTAGTTAGAATATCTAGATCCTCTTCTTATTCCAGTTCGTTTAACCACTTTACCCTAGGTATCCCTGCACTTGGCCTATTAGTAACTCTTTACATAGGTGCTCTGTCCCTTATACAACCTAGCGTAGCTAATCTCTTGTCTAGCTTTTGCTCTTACTATACAATAATTCTTATCCTAAACTTATCTATAGTTTCTTGTTTTCTGCGTCTTGCAGCTAGATTTTTATAGTTATCTTACTTTTTAATCCTAGTATTAACTGTTTAATCTTTAGGCTAAACACTGCGTTCACTTAGGATTGTTAACATTCTTATTTGTTCCCCAAACTTATAGTTCTTAAACTTACGTCCTATACTCATTCGTTTGTTATTAAACTAAGTTACTGCCCTTTCCCATCAGTTTTCGTCCGTTGTGGGTCCTTAAGTATATCTCATCTCACTTTAAGAATCTTGAGCTTCTCTCATCTCTTCTTAAAAATCTTAAGCCTGTGGCCTTTTGCCTTTATTGAGTGATAAGCTAGCACTAGCAGTTGTCTACTTACTTAGTTTCTTCTAAACATTACTCCTATCGTCTTGTAAAGCGATAGAAATCGTATTTAATGGTGTCGCAATACCTATTACTAAACCCTATTCTGTAATAGTCTCAGTCTCTACTTCTATTTTAACTTCTCTAAGGTTTACATGCTCCTAATAAGCTGCCCTTATTACCTTATTATCGGTAAATGCTTTACCTATATTAAATTCATCGTCTTTAATATCCAATCTGCGAGCTAGTTTGTTGGTTCCTTTAAACTTAGATAACAATAGCTCCTATAGCCAATAGCTTGCGCCGTACTTGGCGTCCTTATAAATTCGGCATGCGTTATTATAACAATACGCAAAACTGTTAATTAAACACTCTTTTATTCCTTACAGTGCACCATTATCCCTCTATATGTACGTGCCGTCTGCTGGCCTAGTTCCCTTTACCATATAGTTACTCTAACCACCTTTATAGTCTCTGGCGAAATGACCCTATTTTCTGTAATTCATGTAAGCCCTATTTTTAAACTATCTTTCTTGCTATAGAGTCCGCCTAAACATCTTCTGCTGCTAAGATCCCTAGTTTAGCCTCTACTCCTAGGTCCTTTAATCACTTAATCCTTAACCTCTGGGTTTCCATAGTTTCTTTTCCCATCTTTAGGTTTCTTTGGTACCACTTAGGTCTATTAGCTCTACGCCATTCCATAGTTTTTAACTCTATATCTGTCGTTGCGTACTCTGCGCCTTATATAACTATAGAACTCTATCTTGCCCTCTCTTAGCTTGTTCCCTTTGGTAGATCCTATTATTAATCTTTATTAACTAATCTATTAACTCCCTTAGAGTATCCGCATCTTCTATTAGGATAATTGCGTCCTAGACTTTAGCCTTAAGTCCCTATTTATACTGTGCCATAAGCGCCCTATTATTCCACTTAACCTACGTAGCTAGTGTTTAAAACTGTATTATATACTTAATTACTAAAGTGCGTTGTACTAAGTTCTAAAGCTTTCATTCTGCTGTGGTTGTGGCCTCTGGGTCTCTAAATATCTATATTAACTATTCCGCGAACCCGTTCTAACTAGTAAATATATACCGTACGTCCTAGTTAGTCGTTGTCATGCCATTAGCCTATATTTCCGTGAGATATGGCTTAAACTACTTAAGTGCCCTCCCTGTCAGGAACAATCCTGTATAGGCTACTTAGTCTAACGATGTTGCTAACTTCGCTCCTTCCTGTACTACCTTAAAGTGCATCTGTGTAAGAAATCCTTTAAGCTTTAACTTCTCTCCTAAAAATCGTTCGATTAAAGGTAGCTTAATCTTTACTACTCCAATTCTATTAATACGTTCTTTAAGTATCCTATTATTATCTTATAAGTGATTAACCATTTCTTATAACTAACCTCGCGTAACCACTTGAGAATCCCTATTATCCATACTGGTATCACCTGGCCCTGAGGTTGTGGCTGCCGTTAACGCCGTCGTAACTGGTGCTGCTCTTAGTGGCATATTATTCGTCTTTATTCAATACCGTAACCTTAGTAGTGAATGTGTAACAGAACCTTATAGCAGGAACTACAGTGGGTTCTATTATTAGGCTGGGTATATAGGTAAGAACAAAACAACAACATAATAATAACTAGTGGAGTGGTTACCTAACAGATTAACTCCAATTGTATTCTAAGATTCACTACAAGGAGAGAACTATCTACGGTAGGGACTAAGGTCCTTTAAATACACAACCATATGCCTAAGAAATCCTCTCTTGTACGTAAGGTACGTGTTGTCTATATTAAACGTAACATCCCTTCCGTTTAACACAGTTAATATATTTAACACCACGTGACCTTGGTTACCATTCCTCATTACATAGTTCCACCAGATCCATCCTAGACCGTGCCTATATTAACCAACTAGCTTCCGCTAACTCTTCTCCAAGTAGTCATAACATCGTACTTAAAGCGTCCGTAACACTAGTATTAGTGGGGTAGTTTCTATTCTACTAGCTCCTTATCTATAAGCTTACTTTTTCTACTAAGCTAGTTATAGGCTAGGGCTTCCTTGTCTTTAATTATCTAGTTAATTTCGTATAAGCTAGTTATAAAGGTAACAGTATTAGGCTGTTTTAAGTTCTGGTAGAACCCTATGGCGCCAATATAGCAGATATTAACCGGTGGGAGATTTGTAGGTTTCTTTATAAACATTCTATAGACCGTATTTTGTGGTGGAGGGGTTATAACCCTCCTTAGCTCCTATTTTATCTTCTATAAGTTATCCTTCTGGTTTATATATTTAGTACAGCGTCCAATATTCCTTGCTAATCTTTGTAGCTGTATAGGGCCTAAGCCAGCTAGCTTATTACTAACTTCCTAGGTTTCTAGTGCTAGTAGTGCAATATTAGTAGTTTGGGGGCGGCGTAGTATATAGACCCGTTGTGGATTAAGCTGTATATCTTTCTTAAAGGCCTAGTCCCTACGTATAGTATCAGCCTAGTGGACAGTGTCTATCTATAGCCGTATAAGGTTTTCTATTGTAATGCTAATTTCCTTTATAAAAGAAGGTGTTAGGGGAGGGTTTTAGGCCAGACAAGCCGTCTACTCCATATATTAAGCTGTAAGCCTAGATAGGCTAGCTATTTTCTTCCTAAAATTATATTGTGGCTTCCTAGGTCTGTAATAAGAAAGGGGACGTTATACTACCTTTATCTATCTACACGGAGGTAAATCCATAAGATAGTTATAATAGGTAATCCTATCCGTCCGTTATACCCGAGAATAGGAATTGGTTTGGGCAGTTCTTTAAGGGGTACATTTAAAAAGTTAGCCAGCTTTACAGCATACTGTATATCTATTAAGGCAAAGGCATTTACTCTAGAGTTAGCTAAAGCAGAGGTTAAAACTTAATATCTATTGCGGAATAAAGTATAAGGGATAGTACAGCTTTTTCTACTAACTAGCCAACCCAGATTAATATATAATATATTAATTTCTTTTAACCCTAGAGAGGAGTCTTGCTCTAAAGTTCCTCTTTTTCCAACTTTATACTATCCTCCTAAATTAATAGGACCTCGTTTGTCTTTGCCGCTATTAGGCAGTTTTTTACAAAGTGGTCTTTCTAGCCGTATAAGAAGCAGGCTCCCTAATTGCTAAGGGCCTGTCTTTAGAAGTTGCTATATATAGGTTAAGTATTTACCAGACCCACAGCGGGGCTAGCTATATAGCTAGCCGCTAGGTTAACAGCGGGCGGTATAGTTAGTGCTATAGGGGTTGTAGATCTTACTAGGGCGCTATAGCCTGTTCTTATAGTACTTATATTCTAGTTGGCAGAGCTTCTAGTCTTATACTACTTAGCGCGTGCCTTAATTTGGCGGAGGCCCTAGTTAATAGCTAGGCACTAGTCCATAAGTTCCTTTAGCGTCTGTATAGTAGTATAAACCAGTAGCACGGTGCGCTATAGGTCCAGGGTAAGCTTGTTAAAGAGGTCTAGCATTAAATCTTCCTAGGGGATTTGAGCCTGTCCGGCTAGGTGTAGAAAGCGGGTCTAGAAGACTAAGAAGGTCTCTATCATTTTTATATTAAGGGCTTTATAGTTAAGACAGGCGTTCTGTATCTTAAAGGGGTCCTTATAAATAGAAGACAGGTAGTTAATTATCTCTTCTCTAGAGAGGAAGGGGTCTGCTAAGTCCTAGGCATATCGCGGATGTAGATATGTCTATACGTCCCCACTAGTACGGCCGAAGACGTAAGCCATTTTAGCTTAGGTAGTAGGGAAGTAGTCTATATTAACTTTAAGCTTGTCTTGCAGTTAAAGCTTCTAATTATTAAATATAGGGTCAGTTCCATTTATAAGCAATAGGGGGTCCACAACCTTCGCAGACCGCAACAATGCTAATACTATGCGTTAGGCTAGGGCCTTAAGGACTATAGTAAGTCTTTAGGTGTCTAATAACTCCTTACTAGGTATAGGGGTGTCTCTAGTTTTAAGCAGCTCTTAAAGCCGCTTAATTTTAGTATTAGCTGCTATAAGCTCTTCCTAGGGGGTTAAGACGGCAACTATTTTACTATTAAAGGTATTTACGGGTCCTACAGCAGCTTTACCAACTGCTATATTTCTTAGCATGGTGGTAGGGGTATTAGGTAATTTCCGGTGTTTATTTATTTCCTAGGGGTTCTGGTCCATGCGTGTCTTATTCTTAGGTTTCGTGTTCTATTTATATTCTTTTGGTTCTTAGGGGTCTATCCTGTCCTTATAGTCCTGGTAATGTCCTTGGGGTCCTATTCTATATCCTTATCCTGTTCGTGGCCTTATAGATATATTTAAGTTCTTTCTTAGGAAAGAAGAGTAGTAACAAGCTTTGGATAATGTTAGCAACTTAGTTAATTAAGGCACGAGCATAGCAAGAAGGTCACGCAAGCCTGTACAATTAGATTGTCTATAAACAAGAATCCAAAGCTAGAGAAAGAAAAGGGGAAGAACAGAAGCACCGCTTGAAGCTATATACAATCCTCTGGTCACGTGATGGTAACTTGCCATTACGTGACGGCAAGTTGCGGCAATCTGACGGCAATTTGCCAGTACTGTTTTTGACTAGCGCTGTAACAGACGGTTTTAGTAGTACAAGCGGTCTCTACAAGCTTTATATTTACTTAGAGAAATTCTTTTAAAGCGTCTAACGCCGTCTTAAATTAGCTTAAGCGTCTCTTAGATAAACTTATTATTTAGGTATTTATTAGCTATAATCTGTTTAATAGTTTAATTGGTTATTTTAAGGATGTATACTAAGAGGTCTTTAGTAGGGGGTTTAAATAGTTTAGGGTAAAGTAGGGTCTAATTATAGTAGAAGCGCGCTTTTTTTTAAGCTGGTGTATTTTATAAACATTAGGTTAGGGCATTAGGCTTCTAGCCTTAAACGCCTAGGTAATATATAATAGAGAATTGGAAATAAAATAGATATTCTAACCAGCGGGCCTAACGGTGGCTCAGCTGTTTTATAGTTGTGAAGTACTATAGGTTCTTATAGTCGCTAAGAACCTTAATTAGAAATCCAGAGCCTTCTAGTTTAGGTCGCCATTGTTTAAAACATCTAATAATAGCTAATAGTTCCTTATTATAGATCTCATAATTATATTCGGCTGGACTTAGTTATTTTAAAAAGTATGCTATAGAGTGCAATATTCCTTTCTTATTATATTGGGACAGAATACCTCCAGTAATGTAGTTGGATAAGTTAGTGTCTGAACAAGGTTGTCTGTAACTAATTAGGTTAGTTACATGAGCTAAGCGAGCTTAGGAAATCCACCAAATTCCACCTATAGAATAGGAGGAGAAAAAAGCATCAATTAAAATCAGTTACCACCCATACTATTGTAATAGCATTACGTATCACCAGAAGTGATACCGACACTAATTAATGATTATAGATTAGGAGACGTATCATCTACAAAGAGAGACAAGCTCGATTAGTCCCTACTTATAGGCCTCTACCAAACCCGTTTGCTAAGGAGTATTAGTTAACGTGTATCTAAAGAACCAACCCCCTAATAGGCCCTTAATTCTTTATACATAGTCCTTAGGTACTCAAAGAACCAACCCCTTAATAGGCCCTCGGTTCGAGTCTATCACGCACTCTAAAAGGCGTTAGATACTCAAGGAACCAACCCCCTAATAGGCCCTTGGTTTCGTGTTTATTACGCGTTTTAGAACCCAAAAACCAAAACTTGATAAGATAAAGAACCTTAGTTCGCGTCCATTACGCGTTTTAAACCCTATAACCATTACACAAACTTACCCGTTATCACGAGAACCACTATAACGGATATTAGGCAACAAGTTAGAGAAGGACAGAAGAAGTAGGGCAGAGGAATTGATGTAAACTCTAATAACATCAATATTACAGACGTTGATGACTTTATGCAGTTTAAGACCTCAGAATATAAGGTCTATAACTTTAAAGACAATAAACTATAGGAAGCCTATAAGGATGATTTCCAGAACTTTATAGTACAAATCTTTAAAAACTGCAACCAGACATACATTAGAAAGCTTTAATTACTCCTACGGACCAACAGCGTATAGGTAAGAAAGTATAGGAACGCCACAGTTCCTAAATCGCTATTTAACACCCTACAAGAACAAGAACCTACAGAGTGGACTAAGCTCGAGATTAAAGAGTATATAGCAGCCAAAGGGAAGTTCAATTTAGGACAAATTAACTACCTCCTTAAGAACAACTTCGCTAGTGCTAGTACCAGTACTAGTACTACCAAAAATCTAATCTTATAAACTACTATTAAAACCCTAACCTTAAACTTACTAACCTTATAACCCATCTTACCTACACAACCTATCTCGTTAATACAACCCACCTTATCAAACTAGGGTTTTAGCAAGAAGTTAACAAACCTCGTGAAGATATACACGGAAGATAATAAATATAGCGGAGAAGATAACAACTTCAACTTTAAACTTACCATCTTCCATAACCTCTGTAGTAGAGCTAATATACCCTAAGAAGCCAGGGTCAAAGCCTACCCTATAATACTACGCGGCTTAGCACTTAAGCATTACTATACTAACCTCAAGAACGTCACTATAACCCTTTTATTCGACCAAATCTGCGACGCCACACGCAATTACTTCAAGGGACCTAAGTATAGGCGTGGTATACTAGGGCAATAGAACTCAATAACCTTAAGGTCTATAATAAGCAAAGGCAAGAATACTAAAAAATTAACCTTAGACTGCCTATAGTTGCTTATTAAAGAACTAAGACACCTCTAGTATGGTCTTAACCCAGACCTATATACTAATAAGTTCCTCTATAACAAACTTATTAATGCTTGCCAGGAGTTACCAGCTTATTAATATACCTGCTTTAAACCTTCGGACAGTCTAACTGGCTTAATTAATAACCTATAATCTTCTATTATAACTTTTAAAAAGTTAAATAATAAGAACCCCTAAGCTTTCTTTACTAACCGCTATTACTATAAGCAGTACCCCTAGCCACCACCTTAACCGTATAATAGACTACCTAACCGATATACACTACCTAAAAAGCGCTGCTTCGTCTACTATAAGGAAGGTTGCTAGTCATCTAAACACTTAAGAGAAGAACGTGATAAATCAAAAAAGAAGTTTAAGGACAGATTTAACCACCGCTTTAATAGACACGCCAAGCAATATATTACTAAGTACAAGGGAACAGATTACAATAATAAACCTAATTTAAAATCTGTTAATAATATAATAGAAGCTCTTATAATTAATATTAAGTCACTACTACTATCTCCAACTTAGGAACAGACCGAATTATTTCTTACCTCTTTCGGAACAATATAGCACGAAGGAGCCATTAATACTATAACTAACTTAGCAGACCAATCCTTTACCTACACAATTACCGGCACCAATCTAATTGCTTATCACAATAACTTAGACCCATTTGCCTATGTTACTACCAGCTAATATACCTCCAATAAGTTCTATAGAGTAATAATCAACATAGGAGCCTTAAAGAGATTAACAGCTGGCTATAGACAATATCTCGCATACAGGAAGACCCATAATACCGTTATCGATACTTTAAAGGCTGGCGCCATTAACGTCTAGTTTGGCATCGGTTCTACCTCTTCTATTAGCTCCGTCACAGTCAACACACCAGTTAGTAATGTTGAGTTCTATATTATAAAGGCCGACACACCTTTCCTACTGTGTCTCGCAGATATGGACATACTAAAGGTCTACTATAATAACCTTAAGAACATCCTAGTCACCCCAATAAAATCGGTGCCAGTGGTTTGCCAATTCGGTCACCCCTTCTTATTATAGGAAGAGTCACTGCAGTTATTTATAACCCACTTATTTAACCAAAACCCTTGCTACCTAACCACTACTAAACTCCGCCGACTCTACCGTTGCTTTAGACACCTATTAGCAGACAAGCTGCACAAAGTATTAGAACGCTCTAGCCACAATAACATCAATAAGCAGGTTATTAACTATCTCACTAAGTACTGCTTCCACTGCCAGAAACACGGCAAATCCCCTAAACAATTCAAGTTTACATTATAAGAAGACCAAGATTCCAATTTTAACTACTCTATTTTTATCAATATTATATACATTAATAGAAGCCCTGTCCTTTATATAATCAATAAGGCTACCAGATTTCAAGCCGCAAGATAGCTATATAATATCTCTACAAAGCATACCTGGGATACCCTACGACTCTGCTAGATCGATACCTATATTGGACCCCCCAACTACATTACCCATAACGCTGGGAAGAACTTCGTAAGCAAGGAGTTCTAACAACACGCTACGGCAATGGCTATATTAACTAAGAGTATCCCAGTAGAAGCTTATTAGTCTATTAGAATAGTAGAAAGAGCTTACCTAACTATACACCAAGCATACTAAATAATCATAGAGGAACTATAGGACTCAGGAATAGCTAAGGAATTAGCCTTACAAATAGCAGTAAAAGCCGCCAATGACACAGCTGGCCCAGACGGCTTGGTCCCAACACTACTTATCTTTAGTGCCTATCCTTAAATAAGCGAACTTAACCCACCAGCACCCTCTATTACACAGCGAGCAGCAGCTATAAAGAAGGCAATGGAGGAGATCGCAAGGATTAGGACAAAAAAGCAAGTTAACAATGCACTAAACTAACAAAACGGCCCATCTGTCACCACAATCCACAACCTCCCCCTTAACTCAGAAGTACTTGTATGGCGTGAAGGCAATACCAGATAGAGCGGTAGATGGACTAGCCTATTTAAGTTGCTTGGAATTGACGGAGAGATATATAAGATATAGCTCCCTAGCGGACCTACCGATTTTAGGACTATAGTAATAAAGCCATACCTACAACCTAAACTAGAGGAAGAACCAACTGAGGAACCAACTAATAAACCAACTAAGGAACCGACTAAGGAACCAACTAAGGAACTAACCAAGGAACCAGCAGCTAGTGCACCCCCCCAAAGATTAAAATGGATACAACAATCGCTAATAAAGTCCTAGCAAAACATCGCAGATATATTAATATTCATTAACAACAGCCTGACGAAATCTAATACTATAACCTTTAAGTGTACCTCGCCGTCATTCACAGAATCTCAACGCAAGGAGATAAACGGCTTACTTAAGAAAGGAGTCTTCGAGTTCATCAATACAGCAGACATCCTAGAAGGAGTCAGAATCTTCAACTCCTAATTTATTAACAAGATCAAGAATGCCGGAACAAACAAGGCCTTCAAGAAGTCTAGACTGGTTATACAAGCCTATAATAACTATAGCAAAGATCTGGTCCTGACACAGTCACTAACCATTTAACATATTAGCCAGAGAATTATCCTAGCACTTATAGCAACCCTACAGGGAAATAAAAGAAGACCAGCTTCTCTATACCTATATAATATTTTACAAGCTTACGTACAATCCAGTACCCACCTAAATAGAGACTTCTTTGTACGGCCGCCACCAGAACTTAAACTAAAGAATAGATCAATCCTAAGAGTTATTAAACCACTATACGGTGTCCCAGAAGCTGGTAACCATTAGTTTAATATATACCACCGTCACTACCTTAACAAGCTATAGATAAACTAGTCAATATACAACCCCTGCTTGTTATATATGACCAACAATAGCTTTAGAATCGTAGGATTGCAGACTAACAACACACTATTCCTTACTAATAAAACCTTTGCGGAGGCCGAAGAAGTTAGACTTTAGGAGGCAAAGTTCCTAGTAAAAGAGAGAGAGAAGCTTACGCCAAATACCCTAATTAAGTTTAATAGAGGCTATATTAAGCAAGAAAAAGATTTAATAGCCCTTACCTAGGAACGTTAATACTAGAACCTAAAGTTAGTTACTATAAAGACTACAGACCTAACTAGCTCTAGAGGGGAAGTCCATAAGGCAGTTACACTAAAAGACCAGTACGTTGCTTAGAGAGCAAGAGGAGCCTATATCACCACAGTCTGTTAACCAGAAGCTGCCTTTAACCTCTCCTTTATAGCACAAGTTATTAACCTAAAGAAAGAATATGCGAAGCAGCTTAATAAACGGCTGCAATAGCAAATTAATAATCCCTCCTAAGGACTTCGCTTTGTATAACTTAATACAAGCACTCTTAAACTAATAATATTTACGGACTCGTCCTTTACCAATAACTACAACCTCTCTTCTTAGATTGGCTTCGTTATTACACTTATAGACAAGGATAATAGGGCTAATATCCTCTATTGGTTATCTATTAAATGCAAGCAAGTTATATAAAGCATCTTAGCATCCAAACTATATAGAATGGCCCACGGATTTAACACCAGAGCTACAATTAAAGCAACTATTGAGAAGATCCTATAACTTAAACAACTACCGCTTATCCTTTGTACCAATTCAAAATCTCTATATAACTGCTTAGTTAAACTCGGGACAACACAAGAGAAACGACTTATAGTTAACCTAATATGTTTACAACAATTGTATAAGAGAAGAAAGATAGCAGAGATCAAATAGATTAATGGGGGCAGTAACCCTATAGACGCTATAACAAAATTAAAGCCTTGCTAGGCGTTAAAGGACCTAATTAATACAAATATAATTAAGCTACAAGTCACCAAGTGGGTAGAGAGAGGAGAAGACGTTAAAGCAGGAACAAAGAGCGCGAAAATGCAAGGCCAGCCACTAAGGCGCTAGTACTAAGCGAGCCAATAGCGATTTTCCATCCCAGGGATGGAAAATCGTGATTGGTCACTTTAACCACCTAGCAGAATTCGGCAGAATCTAAGCGGAATATGGCAGAATTTGGCAGAACTCAATGGAATTTGGTAGAACTTAATGGAATTTAGTAGAATATGGCAGAATTCGGCAGAACTCGAAGGGACCTAGCAGAACTTAGCAGAATTTAGCAGGAGGCGTGCTTAAGCACCATCAAAAACTAAATACTCCCAGTGTCTGAACGAGGTTGTCTATAACTAATTAGGTTAGTTACGTGAGCTAAGCAAGCTTAGGAAATCCACCAAATTCCACCTGTAAAATAGAAGGAGAAAAAAGCATCAATCAAAATCAGTTACCACCCATACTATTGCAATAGCATTACGTATCACCGGAAGTGATACCGACAGTTAGCTTCTATAACACTTATTCGGTTTAGATTAAAGTGTTGGAGTATAGGTACAGTAGTAAATATAACTTTTAGGCAAGTAAAAGCTTTCTTACATTCTTTATTAAAGATAAAGGCTTTATCCTTTTGTGTTAAGGCTATAAGGGGTAAAACCAGGGCAGAGAAGTTATTAATAAACTATTAGTAGAAATTAGCAAATCCTATAAAGGCCCTTATATCCTTAACGTTCTTAGGTTCTTACCAGTTTACAATTGCTTCAACTTTCTTAGGGTCCATTTATACGCCGTCTATAGAAATAATAAGTCCAAAGTATAGAACTTCCGTTTTATGGAACTCGCATTTATCTATATCTAATTATAGGCTGGCTCCGCGCAAGGCTTGCAGGACTAGTTTAATATATTTTTAGTATTTAGCTAGATTATTGCTATATATTAAAATGTTGTTAATATAAGCAGTATAAAAGACATCCAGGTATAGGTGTAGGGTGTTATTTATAAAGTGTTAAAAAGAACTTAGGGCGTTTGTAAGGCTAAATGGTATTATCAAGTACTTAAATAATCCGTATTAAGTACGAAATACAGTAGGCTATTTATCTCCTTTTGTAATACGGAGGCGGTTAAATGCGTGGATAATATTAAGCTTTATATAGAAGCGAGCCTTACTTAATTAGTTTAGTGTCTCTTAAATTAACGGGATTGGGTATTAGTTCTTAATAGTGACAGCGTTAAGAGCTTAGTAGTCTACGTAGAAGCGTAGATTACCGCTAGGTTTCTTAACAAAGATTACTAGCGTAGCTATAGGTAAAGAACTTGCTCTAATAAATCCTTTGTCTAGATGTTTATCTAAGTACTTCTATAGTACCTAGAGTTTATTTTAGGATATCCCGTATAGGGGTCTAAATCCTAGATGTTTTCCTTCTTTAATTACAATCTTATAATTATATAAACGGCGTTCCGGTAGCTTATTAGCTTCCTTTTATAAAAATATATCTAGATAGTTATGGTACTCTACTGGTACCTTTGTGGCGGGGTTAGTGTACTTCTTTAGTGCTAGGGCCTTTTTAATATCGGCTATTATAACGGCAAAGATTGTATATTTAGGTTTCCTAGCGAGTTATGCTAACGGAGTAGCTCCAATTATATAGATATCTAAGGTGTTAAGCGAGCTTAGGTTATCCTTAGTTTCTTATATAGTTTTAGGTTTAGTGTTAGGTGCGGAGTTAGTATTAGATTTAGGTTCGGGTTCTTTAAGTATCTTTTTTATAGTAGAATACCAGTTCTTCTGGTACCTTTATATATTAAGCTTCTGCTTAGTTTAGGGTGTAGCGGTTAGAGTTAGTTTATATAGTTATATGTTATTTTTAGGTTCTCAGTGGACGTTAGTGGAAATCTTATATTGGTGGAATTTAGTGGAATTCTCGGGTAGGTGGAATTTGGTGGAATTCTCGGGTAGGTGGAATTGGGTGGACTTTTTGGGTATAGGGTAGATATTAGTGGAAATTTTAAACTGGTAGATCCTGGTAGATTTTTTAGATTGTGGTTTAGAGTCTAAGTAGTAAGTTATAAGATACTTCTGCTTGCAATGGGAGGTGGTAAATAGAAGCTTAAGGTTGTCCTAATTAATGGTTACCTTATATAGGTTTATCTAGGGTTGTTTAAGGATTACTAGGTGACCTAGGGTAGTCACAAAGAGCTTAATTAATTCTTTATAGTTTAGGTATTGGAGTCTTAGGGCCGCTACGTAAGTAATACGGCCTAAGATAGTGCGTTTGCTATTAAATCTAAATACGTTAATATGCCGGTTAAGGGGTATTAGGGTAAACCTATTGTCTTACGCAAAGATCTTATTAATAAATCCTATGCCGCTAGCTCCTATATTAATTAGGACTTAAGCGTTAGCCTATTAACCTTTCTGCCAAAAATGGCAGTTAATGGTTATACTATAATCCCAAGAGTTAGGTTTTGTAATATTTAATGCATTTAATAAGATCCTGTAATATAGCTGTCCTAAAGAGCGACTTAACTTTAGAATATGCCTTTTGGTAGTAAGCGGGAAGGGGTTCCTATAGAATATTGGTTATAACTTCGTCCTTATAAGTGGTGCTTACTAGATATAGGGCTAGAGCTAGGTAAAGATTGGGGACGGTAACTAGAGAATCAATATAGTAAATAGTTGTTAGTGTTGGCTATTTGTAAGTTGTATTGGGGTATAGAAATGGAGCAGTATCTTAAGATGTGGTCCTTACTTCCGTATTTAAAGCAAAGGCCTAGCTTAATACATTGTTCTCATTTAGGGGACCCTAGTAGAGCATATCCTAGGGTCCCTGTATTAATGTCCATGGCGTTAGGGTGCTTAGGCTAAGATAATAACTTAGTAGACGTTTATGGAGTTGTTATATTATATTAGTGAGTGGGCTTAGGTGTTAGGCGTAGTATATTATTGTACCGTTTATTAATAACGTTTGCGTAGGCGTTAAGGGCTTCTAGTAGGTCTATACCTATTAGGGAGGTTTTTAGTTTAGGGCTTAGGGATTTAATAAGGCTATTAACTAGTACGGAGTCGTTCCAGCCTATTTCCTTTATGTAACGGTTAAATTTAGAGAAGTATACTAGGAAGCTTTTCTTTTCTTAAGTTATATAATTTATCTTCCTTTAAGCGGTAGCTTAGTGGTTTGGGTTACTGTATATAGCTTTAAGAAGTACAACTAGGCTCTATACTAAGTTCGGCTGGAGAGGTTTAATAAGGTTAGCTGCGTCTCCTCCTAGTTAACTTAGGGCGTAGTAGAGTTGGTTAGCTTTAGTTGGGTAACGGTTAGCATTACCGGTCAGCTTATTCTTAAGTCGGCTTAAGAATAATTAAAGCTTTTGTTATTTACTAGTAAATACTAGGGGGTCTGGTAGTTTTTTGAATTATTATAGTGCAGTAGACGGATTTACGGGATGAATATCTGTAGCTGGCTTAAGGTTCGTACCCAACAAGCCAGGTCTAGATTCAGTTATTTTTATCTCGTCTGTAGGTGGCGTGTTAGTAGCCTCTTAGGCTAGTATTTAGTCTTAGGGCCCTAACGCAAGTGCCTTAAGGGTGCGGACTTCTTCTTAAAGTGCTTTAATCAATTCCTAGTGCCGTGCTTTTTATTCGGCTTGTTTTTTTAGCTATAGTGGCCTAGTTCTATGCGAGGGCGTCTATAAAAAACTTCTGTATATTTGCCAATTGTCCTTAGAGTGCGGATATAATGTTAGCGGCCGTTATAGGGGCTTTAAAATTGTTCTGTATTTTAGACAGGGCAGGGCGGGGTGGAGTATGGGTTTTTAACGCAATATAGTGTCATGGAGTGAGTATAAGTGACGATAATATGTAGCAAAGTAGATATTATTAGGCTATGTACATAAACTGTGTGATAATGTTAAGACGTTGCGTAAGGAGAGAAGGTAAGGAAACGGGAAAAAAGGGTATATATTGTTAGTTTAATTGCTTAGTTAATACGTGCATAGAGCAGAATAGGATTTAAGTAGCGGTCCTGGTAGAACTTGGTAGGATTTAGTAGACTTGGTAGAATATGGCAGAATACAGCAGATTTCCGTTAGATTGCTGTAGATTGCCTGCAGATTGCCATTAGATTGTTGTCTTGCGGTCGGTCTCTTCTTGCCGCGTTAGTAGAAACAGGTGGAAACAGGTGGACGTGTATAAGGTGTCACGGAGGTGTCCCGTGACAATCTGCCTTTAAGCGCTGACGCCTTAATATTAAAGACCTCCTCCTTACCTTATAAAGTAAAATCCACCTTAGCTGTAATATCTAGACGTCTATAAATAGAATGGCACTACTTGGTATAGTAGCCTACTTAGTTGATAAAAGTGGTAAGCTATAATTAATCCTTATAGGACTTCCACGCATATAAGGATTGCATATAGCTAAGAACGTGGCAATAGGTTTAGCAACGGTTATTTAGAAGTATTAATTTAAACATAAGCTTGGCTACTTAATGGCTAATAACGCCACTAATAATAAGCTCTATAAATACCTTTTATAAAGTCTCTTAGTAGCAAAAAGGGAATAACTCTAGTGTATTGGCCATATTATAAACCTTATTATTAAGGCCTTACTGTATGGTAAAGGTGTTAGCAAGCTTAAATGCTTGCTAATTAGTGTAAGTAATTAAGCTAAATTTGACCTTATACGGCAGAAAGGTGTTGTTAGAAAGGTCTATAATATTATTAAATATATTATGCGATCTACGGCTCGCCGCTAGGACTTTGCTAAGAGTTAAGCTAAGGCCTGTATAGAGGACGAGCTCTTTAATTAAGCTAAACTTATACTTATTAAGGATGGAGGCGTTTAGTGGAATTCTACCTACTTTATGCTTTGGCGGGCGCTACTTCTTAAGAAAGGGATTGGCAAATATCTGCTAGCTTAGAGAAAGCCTGCTAACGATAGCTATGGCCTTACGCAGGACTTTCTTACTAAAGAAGATTGGGCGGAAGTTAAGTAGCTTGTTAGAATCCTAAAGCCTTTTATATTAGCCACTAAACGCATAGAAGGTAACACTAATAGCTATAGCGTTAAGGGCTTATATAGAGCTTTATGGGAGTCAATTATAAATATAAAGCTTCTTCGCTAGATCCTTATATAAACTTAGCAGAATCTTAAGAATGCGGACAACTCCTTCCTTAAATCTAGCATTAATATGGCTCTGTAGAAGCTTAATAAGTATTTTAATAAAATAAAAGCTAAGAGCCCGTACTACTTTATTACGGTTATCCTCTATCCCTCTCTTAAACGCGCCTACTTTCGCAATAAGTGGAAACGGTGGCTATAGTAATGGAAGCACGCTAAGAGATATATAGAAATAGTATTTAATGACTATATTAATAAGCAAGTAGGCAAGGAAGATAAGGTGGTTAAATTATAATATAGGAAGGTTCCTTTATCTAGTAACGATTTAAGCGATAAATATTTATAATCTTTACTAGTTGACGAGACGCTTACTTCCTTATGCTTATAAAAGCGAATTAAGCTTACTACTAAACTTAATCGCTACTACGAGGCAGGCCTTAAGCTGATTAAGATCCGTAATAAAAACAGTAGTAAGGTAAGCAACGTTGTTCCAGATCCTCTTAACTGGTGGCTTACCACTAGTCAAATTCTTTATCTAACTCTTGCCAAGATCGCTCTAGATCTATTCTCTATACCAGTAATAAGCTCTATATGCGAGCAAGCTTTTAGTTAAGCCAAGAAGATTATTACCGATGAGCGTAATAGGCTCTTAGCCGATACAGTTAAAGCAGACTAGTGTTAGAAATGGTGGCTACTTAAAGGCCTTCTGCCAAGCAGCTTAATTAACTATATTAACTCTAACGGAGCCTTAACTATACCCTAGTTAACGAATTTAAATACCAATCTTACTGGCTATAGGCCGGATATAATGGTAGAAACACTAGATCAGAGAGGTATGTTTACTAGAGCTCTCTACCTAATAGAATCTAACTTCAAAATAGAGCTTATAGAGCCCACTTAACCACCTAACCTAAATCCATACCACTAACATCACTACCAACTTCTGCGCGGCGCGGCGACTATATTTAATAATATCCGAATACTATATAAGGTTAATTGGGGTAGATTAGGGTAGATTTGAGATTAGGCAACGTTAATATTTGTACATATAGAAGTGCTGTCAAAAATCTAAATTTTGGCTCTATGACTCTATTAGATCTATATAAATTACCCGATTTAGATAAGCGCGCTAACAGCGGTGCAGTTAGCGTATACATGTACCCAGCGAGCGGACAGCGAGCGATTCAATTAGTACAGTCAGTCAGCGAAGCTCGCTGGACGCTGACTATTGGCCACACTAATTAATTCTATATAGGGTCTATGCTTTTAGAGGTCACGCTTACTATATATAGTAGTTATCCGGCCAACTATAACGTATAGATCCAGTATTTGGGCCATGGGAGAAACTAAGAAAGGCCTCCCTAAATCACTACTTAAACCACTCTAAAAGGTCTAAATAGCCTGCCTCTAGAGTATAATAGGTGGGTATAAGCGAATAGCTACAGTACTGCTTAAGAAGGAAGCTAATACCCCCTCCCCTATAATTATATATTAAAGCCGCTGTAATATAAAGGGTATAAAAGGAGCACAACTCTAATATTATAAAGTATATTAAAACACGCCTAAACAAACTATGGAGGGACCCTAGGGTGCCCTATAGAAGAGTAAACTAATAACCCTAAAGTAGGGAAGATATATTAGAGAAATAGGTAGAGAAAATAAAAGAAGAATAGTGCTGCGTTAGGGCCTAGGCCTATATAGAGGAGGAAGGGAGACATGTAAAAAACCATTAAAGATAATAGTAAAGAGAAAAAGGAGTTAAAGTAGAGTATATAAGAGTATTAAGAAACCATCTATTGCAATATAATACTAGTTAGGCCAATACTGGAGAGGTATATAGGAGTTAAAGGCATAAAGGCTAATTTAGGCAAGAGGAACCTAAGCTGTAGCATAGTTAATACTATAGGGGGTAAATAACTAAGGGCTCTAAAAGGCCTAATAAAGGCAGAAAATATAATAGCAACACTTTTAAGAATAAGAATAATAGAACTAAAAGATTAGCTTTACTAGGTGGGTATTTTAGTAGGTAGCCTAAGATGCAAATATAGCTAGCCAAAATAGACACTAAAACACGTAATACTATTATGTCCCTTACGCACCAACCAAGAAATAATACTCTTAGTAGCTAGCATAAAGAACTATAATATACTACTCTTAATGTGAGAAAGTCTTAAGGCAGTTACCTAATGGCTTATTAGCTAAAATATACTAAACCAGTTTCTAGTTGCAAAGAAAATGGTAATAAAAGGTAAAGGGGTGAATAATAAGCGCCCTTTAATAACTCTATAGCAGTAGAGTAAAGTTTATAATACTAGCGCGTCCGTAAGCTTATTACGGCAGTAGTAGTTCCTAAAGAGGTTAAAAAGTAAGGTAGTAAAGCACTATAGGTAATTTATAGGCGCTAAGTAAGCAAGTTCTAAAAGGCGGGGTAATGGATTATGGGGTTTTCTTAAATGGAGTTTTCCCCCTATATGTAAATAAGGAGTAGTCCGTGTAGGCCTAATAGGGATCTAAATTGGACGTTAAGTAATAAATAATAATAATAATAATAATAATATATATATTTAAATATACTATTCTATTATGGAATTTATATATTCCGTTTAACCATCCGTTTTTAGGTAGTATACTATAAATAATAGTACTTTAATATAAAGTTAGGTAGTTAGTTTTTCTAGGATATAGAGATAAACTAGCTACCTTTATTGGAGATAATTGTTTTGGAAAGTCTATAAAGTTTCTATATATAATCTAGGAATAATTAGGCGATAGTAGGTATTAATATATTAGGGTTAGTAATTAAGTGTTTTATCTTAGATAGTTAGTTTATAACTACTATAACGTTTATACAGCTTTTACTTATAGGGAAATTAATAATAAAGTTAATTAAGATATTCTTCTATCTTTAGTCCGGAATAGGCAGTAGCTTTAAAAGGCCGTTATATATCTTATATAAAGCTTTAGCTCGCCAGTAGATATAGTAGCTAAAGATATACCTTTATATTATATTATACATATTTAGCTAGTAATATTCTTATTAAAGTAGTTCTAAGAGTTTTCCTTGGCTTAGGTAGCTGGCTACTAGTAAATTATATATATATTTAAGAAGCTTAAGCTTAAGTTCGTTATAGTTAGGTATAACTAGGCGGTTTTAGTAGTATAAATAGTCTCTATAAGCTTTATATTTACTTAAAGAGATTCTTTTAAAATATCTAACTGTCACGGCACTGTCCTGACGCGTACTGTCTCGTACTATCTCATACTGTCTTATACTGTCTTATACTATCTTGTACTATTTCCTACTATTAGCTAGCCCACCACTAGCGCCTTGGCGGCTGCCACTACTATTTATATACAATACCCCCTTTTACCTCCTTCTCCTCTTCATACCACAATGTAGTTATTTAGCCTATTAGCATTATAGCACTGTAATAGTTTGTGGTATCTCCTCTTGCGCCCCATCGCGATCTTTATTTTCCCCAGTCCACTGTCTCTATTTTCCCAGTATAATCGCGACCTAACGCAACCGACAATACCATACCACAGTCCCAGATAATCTTAGTATAGTCCTAAACAATCTTAGTATTATCCTAAACAATCTTAGCATCACAGCTAGCCTTATAAATTTTAATTACCCTACCTAGATCCCCTAAAATGGGTGACTAGAATACCCCATTAGCAAATACACGCAAAGCGCTTACCCGCCTCTTTAATACCTCCTACACTAACATTGCCTAGGCAATTAGGAGTGGTCTAAAGTACCCTAAGGACCTTAATATAGCAGGAACATTTCAGCACCTCTCCATATATACAACCTTTTTAACTAGCGTTAAGAGTGGTCTCTAAATAGTCTATAATAAAGGCCGGACTATAAAGTCCCAACTTAAAGAAGCTTAGTATAGAATCAACTCCCTTAAGATACTTAAACTATATATAAAGCAATACAAACAGCAAGCTTCGGCATATACTAAGACTATATAAAGCCTAAGCTCTTAGATTACTACACTTACCTAAACCATTGCCAATAAGAACACCACTACTGGCTCTCTTCCCCTAGCTAAGCCCTATAGAAAAAAGCGTAAAGCAAAAAACCCTACCCCATTTAATGGTAAGGGATCGCCAACTAAAAAGCAAGAAAAATTTAAAATATGGGAAATAAAGATCCAAGGCGTTTTCTATAGAGATGTAAAGTGCTTTAAAACCCCAATGGACGAAGTTCTCTATATATTAGACATGCTAATAGATAAGGCTTATAACTATATTAAGCATGGCCTTAATATGCTACGCATATACCTAAATAACCTAAGCAAATGGGCCTTCTCTAACTAAGAGTCTATGTTTACATATATAAAGAAGCACTATAAGACCATAGATACAACCCAAGCGGCTAAAAATAAATTAGACACCTTAAGCTAAGGCGAGTATAATTACTAGTCCTAGAAAGCAGAGCTTAATAAGTTAATAATTAAAGCAAATAAGACTAAGGAATAAAAGGTGGATCTGCTTAGGAAGAATATTTTGTCTAAGATGAAGGACTTAGCCCTTACCCTTAGCCGCAAAATCAACGATGCTGACTATAAGGGCTAGAGTAAGCAAATGGACGTGTTTGCCTATAACCTACAGAACCACGCCTACTACACTAAGCTAAATACCACTAAGCTAAGTACTGCTGGCGGCTATTAACCTACACTACCTAATAATAATACCTTAGCACTAGCACTATAGAATAACCTAATGGACCTTAACGCCGTTAAATTTAGTGGTAGTAGCAGTAGCCTCCCTAATAACGTCTAAAGACATTATATAGATAACAGACTCTGCTTAGTATATAGTCAACCTAGCTACTAGAAAGATGCTTACAACCCTAAAACAAACCTAAATCCCCTTCTAATGCCACTGCACTAACCCCTTCCTAGCCGCAGTAGATTTTTTAGCAGAGGGATTAGTAACTAAAGCGACAACTATAGATAGGGACGTAGGTTTAGACATAGAGACCTACCCCTGTAATTCCCTTCCCCAATACAGCCCTAGCTAATGGTCCTGTATATAAACTATAGACAAGTGCTCTATACTGCTACTAACTATAAGACCAGCTATGTCCTTAGCGAAGTACCCCCTAGCATATATATACTATTAGAGACCACAGTTACTAGCCAAGCCCTATAATCCAGTTATTAAAAGACCAACCCTTAGACTAAGTCGCCTTTAAGGGTTAGAACTATATAGGGAGGAGGATAAAAGGATTAGATCTATACTACTAGATTAGTTAGACCTTATTTTAAGCCAGCTACTACTTAACCTTAGAATAGTAAATAATGATAGGAATGCCATCCTTATTTAGACCTACCTCTCCTTACTATATAACCTACTCTTATAAGTCTTTATTAAAACAGTAAGCCTTATTAACAGTAGTAGTATAGCACTAGCGTTTACAGACGAAGACTTACATATAAAAAAGCATAATATTACAATAAAAAGACTCCTAGTCCTAAAACCACTCCACCTTACTAATGGACTCCTATCTAGCTTTATTACCCACTACTTTATAGTAAGAATAACAATCGGCCACCATATAGAATCCATACTCTTCTATATTATAAAGTTATCACCCTTAACACTAGTAATTTTTAGAATGCCCTAGCTTAAAAAGCATAACCTAAAACCAGACTTCCCTACTCTAGAGCTTAAGTTTAACTCCAATTACTATACCTACAACTATCTCCTATGGTATATTCCTAACTATAACTAAATAGCACTATACAGACGCATCGCATAGCTAACGCTTAGATACCGTCAGCTAATAGTAAAAGAGGTACCTAATACTAGTAAGCTAATATACACAGTAAATAAAGCAGAGATTCTAGAAGACTAGACTACCGCCCTATTTTTAAAAAAACAAACACTACCAGAACTATAAGTCCCCTATATATACCTGCTTAACCTAGGTTAGCTAATAAGACACCTGTTACGGCGCTAGTGGAAAACGGTGGATCTTGGCAGACGTGGATTATGGTAGACGCGAGTCACGTGACTCGAGGACCGCATAAAATATCAAGCGGCGCTGCTATTCTTCTCCTTCCTTTCTCTAGCTTTGGATCCTCGTTTATAGACAATCCAATCGTACAGGCTTGCGCGTCCTTCTTCCCATGCTCGTGCCTTAATTAACTGAGTTGCTAACATTATCCAAAGCTCATCACTACTCTTCTTTCCTGAGAAGGAACTTAAAAATATCTACAAACTACGAACAGGATAAGGACATAGAAAAGGACCCAAAGGACACCAATAGAACAAAACAGGACCCTAAGAACAGGACAGAACCAAAAGAACACGAACAGAACGCAAAACCTAAGAATAGGACACGCATAGACCAGAACCCCCAGAAAATAAACAAATACCAGAAATTACCTAATACCCCTACCGCCATGCCAAGAAATATAGCAGCTGGCAAAGCCGCTGCAGGACCCACAAATACCTCTAATGGTGAAACAGTCGCCGTCTTGACCCCCCAGGAAGAACTCGCAGCAGCTAATACCAAAATTAAACGGCTTTAAGAGCTGCTTGAAACTAGAGACACCCCTGCACCTAGTAAGGAGTTATCAAACACCTATAGACTTGCTACGGTCCTTAAGGCCCTAGCCCAACGTACAGTATTAGTATCGTCGCGGTCCGCGAAGGTCGTAAACCCCCTATTACTTACGGACGGAACTAACCCTATATTTAACAATTGGAAGCTTTAACTGCAAGACAAGCTTAAAGTTAATATAGACCACTTCCCTACTGCTTAAGCTAAAATGGCCTACGTCTTTAGCCGTACCAGTGGGGACGCATAGATGCATCTACGTCCGCAATATGCCCAGGACTTAACAGACCCCTTTCTCTCTAGAGAAGAGATAATTAACTACCTGTCTTCTATTTATAAGGACCCCTTTAAGATATAAAACGCCCGCCTTAATTATAAAGCCCTTAATATAAAAATAATAGAGACCTTTTCGGCCTTTTAGACCCGCTTTCTGCACCTAGCCAGCCAAGCCTAAATTCCCTATAAAGACCTAATACCAGACCTCTTTAACAAGCTCACCCTAGACCTATAGCGCGCCATACTGCCAGTTTTTACTACTATATAGACGCTAAAGGTACTTATAGACTACTGCCTGGCTATTAATTAAGGCCTCCATCAAATTAAGGTATAAGCTAAGCGGTATAAAGCCAGAAACTCTTTAAACCAGACCACAAGCGCTATAAGAACGGCCCATAGTGCCCTAGCACAATTGGCAACTCCTATAGCACTAGCCATATAGCCCGCCGTCAACTTAGCAGCTAGCCGCACAGCTAGCCCTGCCGCAGGTCCAGCGCATGCTTGGCCTACATACAGCAACCCCCATAGACAGGCCCTTAGCAATCAGGGGGCTTGCTTCTTATACAGCCAGAAGAACCACTTCACCAAGGACTACCTAACAAAGGCAAAAATGGACAAGGTTCTATTAATATAGGAGGACAGCGCGGAGTTAGAAAAAGAGGAACCCTAGAGAAAGACTCCTCTTTAGGGTTAAAAGGGATCAACATATCACATATTAATCTAGGTCGGCTAGTTAGTAGAAGAAGCTACACTATCCCTTATACTTTATTTTGCAATGGATATTAAGTTTTAACCTCTGCTTTAGCTAACTCTAAAGCAAATGCCTTTACCTTAATAGACACTCAGTACGCCGTAAAGCTGGCCGAATTTTTAAATGCGCCCCTTAAGGAACTGCCTAAACCAGTTCCTATTCGCGGGTATAACGGAAAAATAGGGCCACCTATTACAACTATCTTATAGATCTACCTCCGTGTTAACAGACGAAGGTAGTATAACATCCCCTTTCTTATTACGGACCTAGGAAGCCATAATATAATCTTAGGAAAAAAATAGCTAGCCTATTTAGGGTTACAGCTTAATATACAGAATAGATAGCTCCTTTGGCCCAAATCCCTACCCCTAACCCCTTCCTTTATAAAAGAAATCAGTATTATAATGGAGAACCTTATACGGCCCCAGATTAATACCATCTATTAAGCTAATGCTATGCATAGAGACCAGGCCTTTAAGAAGGATATATAGCTTAATCCGCAACAGATTCGTATACTACGCCGCCCCCAGACTACCTATGTTATGCCACCCACACTAAAAACCTAGGAAATCAGTAGTAACCTAGCCAAGTCCCCTATAGAGAACTTAGGCCCTACGCAGCTATAAAGGAAGGCTAGGAATACCGGACGCTATACTAAACTAATAAACTAGAAGGACAACTTATAGAAAATGGAACGTAAGCTAAGGAAGACTATAAACCCTATACCGCAAAATACGGCCTAATAAAAGTCTATAAAGAAACCTATAGACCTTCCCCTAGTTAATATCTACTGTATTGGCGCCATAGGATTCTATTAGAACTTGGTTTAACCTAATACTATTACCTTTACCACTAGCTTATATAAAATTGATCAAATAATTAAGGAAAAGGAAAGTGAGCTTAGCGGACAGGAAAGCGAGCTTACAGATAAGGAGCTAGTAGAACAGAAACTACCCTATTAATACTAGAAATTTAAGGATATATTCTTAAAGGCAGTATCTAATATACTTTTGCCTTACTAACCGTACAACCACAAGATCAAGATTGAGCTAGATAAGGAAAACACCCTTAGCTATAGCCCCCTTTGTCAGCAATCTACTGCCGAATTATAGGCTATAAAGTAATATCTTATTAAGAACCTGGATAAGGGCTTTATTAAGCCTAGTAGTTAAGTCCCTTTTGCCTCACTAATTCTCTTTATTAAAAAGCCAAACGGAGGACTTTATTTTTGTATTAACTACTATAAGCTAAACAATATAACCCGCAAGGACCGCTATTCACTACCCCTACTCAATAAGATACTGGCCTAAATAAGTAGAGCTAAAGTTTTTATAAAGCTTGATATCCGCTAGGCCTTTTACTAAATTAGAATAGACCCTAGATCTATAGATCTTACTATATTTCGGACCTGTTACAGAACGTATAAATATAAGGTACTTTCTTTTAGATTAACTAACGGACTAGCTACGTACTAGTGGTATATAAATGATATACTCTTTAACTACCTTAATAACTTCTATACGGCCTACCTAGATAATATTATAATTTACTCTAAGAATGAGCTGGAACATAAGGAGCACGTCTATAAAGTCCTATAACGGCTTCGCGAGGCTGGTCTCTAGGCCGATATTAAAAAGTTGGAATTTAGTATTAAGCGTACAAAGTACCTAGGGTTTATTGTCAGTATGGATGGAATTAAGGCCGACCTAGAGAAAACGGCCGCAATTAACTAGTAGACACCCCCACGGACTATAAAGGGGGTATAATTATTTTTAGGTTTCTGTAACTTCTATTAATGTTTTATTAAGAACTATAGTAGGATTGCCTGGCCTCTTAACCGCCTTACTAGGAAAGACCAGCCCTTCCACTTTAACGCCATATATATGCAGGCCTTTAATGAGCTTAAAAAACGGCTAGTATTAGCTCCTTTACTCGCCCACTTTAACCCAGAATGGCCCTTAATGCTAGAAACGGATGCCTTAAATGGTATAATAGCCAGTGTTTTTTCCCAGAAGTAATTAGACGGAGAATGGCACCCTATTATATACTATTTAAAGACTATAATAGATGCCAAGCTAAACTACCACATCTATAATAAAGAAATGCTGGCTATTATCTCTAGCTTTTAGCACTGGCGTGCGCAGCTAGAGGGGACCCCTAAGCCTATTAAGGTAGTTTTAGATTATAAGGCCCTAGAATACTTTATAATAACTAAGGCTCTTACAGCCTAATAGGCACGCTAGGCAGATATCCTATCTTAGTTTAACTTCTTAATTATGTATAGACTAGGCGCTACGAACCATGTGGATGCTTTTATAAGGCGTAAACAGGACCTAGGTAACCAGACGGCTGTAAAGATCTTATTATAGACCTAGATACTACTACAACCAGAGCACCTTAACCCCCGGATATAGGTAGAACTAAGTATAGACTTCTTAGGCGCTAAGATATATCCTATTAACCCCTTAGGATTTGACCTTATTGATAAATTACTATAGACAAACCGTACAACCTCTTCTCTACAGGAGTACTGTAAGAAGGTAAAGAATATTACCAGCCCCTAGTCCCTTGAAAACGGATTACTTAAGCATTAGGAATAGCTAGTAGTAGTAAAGGAATAGAACTTACGGACTTGGCTTATTACTAAAGTACATGCCTAGGTCTCTACGGCCTACCCTAGAAAGAATAAGACCCGCAAAATTATTAGTAACCAATATTACTGGCCCGGAATGGTTACAGACATTAACCGTTATATACAGAACTGCAACGACTGCCATAGGTCTATAATTCCGCGAGACAAGACCCTAGGACTATTAAAGCCACTCCCAATACCAGAACGCCCCTAGTAGTATATCTCTATGGACTTTTACAAGCTGCCTACAGACCGTGACGGATATAATATAGTAATAATCCTAGTCAACTGTTTTAGTAAGCGCCCGTTCTCAATCCCCTATTACAAGGATATTAATACTAAGGAGGTAGCCTAACTATATATCTATTATGTCTACCAAATTTACGGACTACTAGATACTATTATATCCAACCATAGGCCATAGTTTATATCGGCCTTCTAGAATAAGTTTACTTAGATCCTTAGTATTAAGCTAAAGCTTTCTACAGCATACTACCCCCACACAGATAGTTAGACGGAGATTGTAAATTAATACCTAGACCAGAGACTACGGCCCTTTATTAACTACTTTTAGGATAACTAGGGCGAACTACTACCCCTAATAGACTATGCCTAGGCAACCCTACCCTATAACTCTATAGGGTTTGCACCTATCCAGCTAGAAATGGGATATTTACCCTATACTATCTTTAACTAAAATAGACCAGAAGGCCCATAGACCGTACGCGAAAAACTATCTTATAAGAAAGCCTAGCAATACGCCAAACGCCTAGAAGAAGCCTAGACGGTAGCCCGTAAAAACCTAGAAAAGGCCCAGAAATTAATAGAATAGTAGGCAAATAAGCATAGGCGCGAGCCTAACTTTATAGTGGACGATAGGGTCTAGGTTACAATAAAGAACTAAAAGATAGAACGGCCTAGCCACAAGCTAGACTATAAGATGGTAGGACCATATAAGATCCTTAATAAAGAAGGCAACTTATATAAGGTTAAGCTCCCAGACTTAATTAAGGTTTACCCTGTCTTTTTGCCGGATAAGCTATGGAAGGCTATGAATAACCTACTACCTGGATAAAAGAATGAGCCTCCCCTGCTAATTTAAGTTAATGGCGACAATAAATGGGAAGTTAATGAAATACTAGCCTGTAAACTAGTATAAGGAACGCTATGATACCGTGTCTAATAAAAAGGCTACAATCTAGACCCAACCTAGTACCCCGCCTGGAACTTTATAGGCTGCCCCTAGAAGCTTAAAGAATTCTATAACTAATACCCTAATAAACCCGGACCCCCAAAGTACCTTAATAAGTAGATGGAGTGCTGGTATAGCAAAGACAATAGGCTGCCTATTAAGCATAAAGACAAGAATACCCTATAGATATAATACGGACATATAAAGCCTGAGGGCAGGCTTTTTTGGAGGGAGGGGTAATGTTACAGCGCTAGTGGAAAACGGTGGATCTTGGCAGACGTGGATTATGGTAGACGCGAGTCACGTGACTCAAGGACCGCATAAAATATCGAGCGGCGCTGCTATTCTTCTCCTTCCTTTCTCTAGCTTTGGATCCTCGTTTATAGACAATCCAATCGTACAGGCTTGCGCGTCCTTCTTCCCATGCTTGTGCCTCGATTAACTAAGTTGCTAACAACACCCAACTTTAAGTTATCTACTGTATATATATGTAACCACATGTATAACAGCTAAGGGCGTTATAGCTAAGACTAAAACCAGAGCAATTAAGACCTCCCCCCTATAACGCCCAACCTTATATCCGTCTCCCGCGCGTACCATATAAGGCCGCTGCCTCATTTCCGCCCCCCTTGGCCAACTAAGCTATGCTAGCCTAGCCATAACACCGGAGAACTAGACACGCCCTAACCTGGACAACATTAAATACACTTATGCCGTTAATTTTACCCAGTTCTGTAAACAAAAAGGCGTAAAGGTAATAAGGATCTATATAGCGGAGCTGGTAGAACTAGTTAAATAAGAAGAACACTAATAGCTGCTTAAGGAGCTACCTATAGGCCTAATAGAAGTACTAAACCTATTAGAAAGGTCTTTCCACTAGCTAATAGAAGGCAACTATATAATAGAGGAAGCCCATAAAGCGCTACCCCCTTATTTTTATAACTTCCTTAAAATAAACCTAAAAACCAAGTCTGAGTTTCTACGCTAGAAGATAGTTGATACTAATATTAAGAAATTCCTAAAAGGCAAACCAGGATTAACCTATAAGGATATTTTGTAACACTTACTAAAAGAGCTTTATAAACATATTAAACACTTCCTCCCTAAAAATGTAGATAAGCTGCCCCCTTACTAACCATAGGACTATAAAATTAAGATTATACCAGGAAAGTAGGCCCCATATTATAAAAACAGACCACTCTTACCTACTAAACTCAGCTATATAAAGAAGTGGATTAATAAGATGCTGGATAAGGGTTTTATCCACAAATTAACCTTACTAGCTGCCGTACCACTCCTCCTTATAGTGAAACCTGGCGGCAGTATACAAATCTGCTATAACTACTAAGGCCTAAACACAGTTACTATTAAGAACTAATACCCACTGCCACTAGTCCGCAAGACACTTAATGCACTCTATAGTGCTAAGTACTTTACTAAGCTTAATATAATTACTGCGTTTAACTAGATCCGGATCACAGAAGGCCATAAGTGGCTTACAGCATTTATTACCTAGTTTGGACTCTATAAAATGCTAGTTACACTATTTAGTCTCTATAACGCGCCCACCATATTTTAAAACTATATTAACTATGTTTTACACAATGCCCTTAACAACTACTGCACTGTGTATCTTAATAATGTCCTTATCTTCTTAAAAATATGTGCTAAGCATATAAAATATATAAATAAAATTATCTAGAGACTTGGTAATGCTAGACTCCAGATTAATATTAATAAGTCTAAGTTTTATGCTACCAAAATAAAATACCTTAGCTTAATTATCTTAACTAATGGCATAACTATAGACCCTAAGAAGGTGCAGGCCTTATAGGAATAGAAGGACCTAACGTTAGTTAAGGAACTATAGTAATTTCTTAGCTTCGCGAACTTCTACTAACGATTTATTTAAGGCTATTCTAAGGTAGTTAAGCCTATGACTAGGCTACTAAAAAAGAGTATTAGCTGGTTATAGGGCCCTAATTAAGCATAGGCATTCCAGACCCTAAAAACAGTGTTCACTACAGCACCGGTCCTAGTGTATTACAACTATATAAAGAAGACAGTGGTAGAGATAGACGCCTTAAACTGGGCTTTAGGTGGAGTGCTTTATTAAGCTAATAAAAGTAACAAGCTTAAGCTAGTTACATTCTTCTCTACTAAGCATTTAGCCCCTAAATGCAACTATAAAATATATAATAAGGAGCTCCTAGCAATTGTTAAGACACTAGAAGAATAGTGTCCTAAACTATAAGGAACTAAACAGCCGTTTAAAATTATTATAAACTATAAGAACCTTTAGACCTTTATAACTGTGAGGGGACTTTGTAGACAGGGGGCTATAAGGACACGATTGTGGAACAGGATAGATTGGTGAGAGAGACGAATCCTTGGGGAGGTGAGGCCTTAGGGATTGTGGAGACTATATACTACGGGCACGTGCCTTTAGCACGTGACCGACGGACGTCCGAGGGGTGTCCGGGGGTTGTCCTGAAGGCAACCTAAGGTGACCGCAATAATATCCCTTACATTGCCCCCCCCCTTCTTGCGGTCAGCCCCTGATCGCCATTACCTTGCGGTAGAGGGAGATTATAAGGGCTCGTCCCAGAAGGGGTTTAGAGAGATGTTGGCATGCCGTTATATATTATCTATCTATCTAACCCCTACTTTAAACTCCTAAAAACCTTAATAAGGAAAAAACATAACTGGAGAAAAGATGTGAGGATTGCTAGGAGACCCATTGGAAGCCTGCCGGAAGCATGCCGGTAACTACCTAAGCTGACCTAAGGATTTTTATACAACTCTACTTCCAAGCCTTTATGCCGGTCTGTAATTAATTATAAGTGTTATAGGCAATTTAGTGTTCCTAATATGGTTCCATAGAACCTTTTAATATAGGATTTAATATATAGGGCCTTGGCTTACCGTTGTCTTTAACTGTTAGGATATAATCTATAATCTTATAATCCTTTCTTATAATTTCCTACGTTACTAACGCATTGCTCCTATATTTGCCCTTAGGCTATTATATACAGTTAGGTAATTAATCAGTTAATTAAAGAGACTTGTCTTGTTTAGGTATAATTTAACCTATATATGTCTATAATTAACGTCTTAATTGCCTTCCCCGGCCGCGTAATTAGTTTTTATAAGGAAGTAATAGCTAAATAGCGCATACGCGTGTTTCCTTCCTTCTGAATTTGCGCTATTATAACAGAGTTATATTGGCAAGGTTGCGGCTATTTACCAGAAGGGTATTGGAAGGTGAAGTATAGAGACATCTTGCTTATTAAGCTGCTTCTTTTCCTCAATACCTTACTTCCCATTATTAACCTTCGTCCAATTTTGGACGTATCTTTAATATATTATTAAGATTTTCTTTTTTTCCATTATTAATTTAATATGCCTCTTTGTTCTCCTACTAACTACTCTTCTAAGCTAATTCCTTAGCGTATTCTGGCCCTGCCGCTGCATATAAAACCCCAACCTCTGCTAACCCATAACTGGTGCTGGTCCTACCTAAATGACTTTACCTATACATCCTTAAAAGACCAGAAGTCTAATAAGAAGATTCTAGATGCTTACAATAAGACCCACTATATAAGGTCTAACACCTTTAGTTCTTATAATTAATGCATGCGTACTAAGAGCGGCAGTTGCGTTAAGGTGAGCTTTCCTATCCTTAATAGGTTTCTATTACTAACTTTAGGCTTTAATAGCCTGGGCCTAAGTGGCGATGATCCTTTAATGTCCTTGACTACTACATTGCCTAGGCTCTTTCTTATTCTAGCGCTAATGCTAAACATCTGGGTTAAATTTAAGACTATGCCACAGCCATCTACACCGCCTATAATTTCCAGTAAGCTAGCTAGTAACGCCTAATAAAGGAGTAAGGTTGGTATACTAAGGATAGGGTGAAGGATGGGGGTGATAAGAAGAAGGTCGCCGTTTACTATAAGAAGGAGTTTACACATACGCGTTAAGTTTTAAAAGAGCACAATATGATGCGGTATTAGGTAGGTTACCCTTTAGGTACCTAGCAAATGGGTTATTAACGGTTGCTATAGCAAGGTCTTGGTGGTTCTGGACTTTGCCAGTTAGCTAATATCTCCATTCATTCTGGGCTTAAGCGTGTCTTTATTAACTATAAGCTTACGCCTTAGGAACTTTATTAGTACTGGTTTGGACCTAATATTGGTGCTAAGCGTTTAAGAGTCTCTGCTCCTTCTATACCTTATCAGCCTGCCCCTATTTTTATGCCTACCTATACCCCTATAAAGGGATCTAGATCTTATTCTTATTAGCCATTACTTAGTAGGCCAATGGATACTAATCCTACACCTAAGGATGAGGCATAGTGGCTTTTAATTTAGGTATTTGGGATTATTCTTATATATAGTAGCAATTGAGGATCTTAACTGGTGCTTGGGAAGGCCTTATAAGGCATTTAGGAAGGCATAGGAACACTGTTCCTAATATAGACTAATAAATAGGAATGCAATTCTAGCAAAATGCCCTATCAATTCTATGCTATATACATAAAAAGGTTAAGGACCTGTCCTGCCTTAGGCCGTAGCCCTAATTAATCCTTATAGTTTCTAGAGCCTATCCGTTCCATATCTAATTTAACCTATTTCTTACTCTTTGCGCGAGTCTTCTTTATAGGCTGCAATGACACTATAGTATTAGAGCGCTTTCTATAATTTGCAGATTGCGGACCTTGGTCCTAATATTCTTTTAGAATATCTTCGCAATAATTAAGGTGATCCTCTGGTTCCTATATAGAGTCCTTAGTAGGCCAGCCTAGCTATTTGACTTTATATTAAAGCTTGTTCTTAACAGACTTATAGCGTAGTATAGCTTTAACCTTATACCGCTCGCCCACCACTTTAGGGTGTTTAATTGGGCCTAGACGGAAGTTCTTTTCCAGTAGTAGTTTATACTATAGCTCTAGTAGATTTACGTAAAATACTAAATATATATAGGCCATGGATAGGGGTAGCTGGAGACAGTAGGCTAGCTTGCTAATTCGTTCCTTAATTTAGAAGGGACCTAGGTATCTTATATTAAGCTTCTTTAATAGTTAACAGGTCTTAATATTCGTTAAACATAATAGAACCTCATTGCCTACACCAAAATACTTGTCCTGGTGTTTGTGGTTATACCAAAGTCTCTGCTACTCTTGCGCATCTTATAGGCTCTGCTTTATATGCTTCCATTACTCCTCCTATTCCTTAAGGTATCCTTATACTCTCTGGTGGATGTCCTTAAACTTCCCAGTAGGATCCCATAATTGATCCTACAGCCTTAGCCAGTAATTATTAGGTATACCATTAAATCCTAATGGTTAAACGCTATAGGTAATCTGGATTAGTACAAACTAATATAATAAATGTTGCTTTAAGTTATAAGCGTACTCTATGTACAGAAGTAGCTCACACTAATTGTCTTGCTAGTAGTTTAAATATATTTATAGATAAGACTCCAGTTCCTGGTTCTAGTATTCTATTTGCCCATCTGTCTATAGATAAAAAGCTGTACTATAGCGGTGGTCTATCTTTAAATAAAAGCATAGATCTGACTAGTACTGGCTTATAAAGACGCTGCCCCTATTAGTAATAATGGAGTATAGCTGATCTACTTTGAGAAAGCATTTCTCCTTAATTAGGCTGGTAAGCGCTTATATGTTGATTGTCTTGTTAACAGGAAGGTATTAGACATACTTTAAAAACCTATTAATAAGTACCAGGACTAAATTGTATATTTGTCCTTGCCTATCTTTTAAGGGCGGGAGATCCGTAATAAAGTCCATAGTGTAATATTACTATGGCTTACTGGCGGGGGGAACTGATTTAAGTAAACCCCATAGCTTGTTCCTTCGGATTTTGTATACTTAACACTTCTTGTAGTGGCTAATGTACTCCTTTGCTTCCTGCTTAAGCTTTAGCCAATAGTATTTGCGTTAAAGTAATTCCACTATTTTAGCTTGGCCATAGTAGCCGCCTAGAGGATTATTGTAATTCTTTATAAGAATCTTCTGTTGTAGATTTACTTCTTATAGCACCTAAACCTTGCCATTTCTACGCAATAGGCCCATTGGGTCCAGTTCCCAATTTTAGCACCTTTTAGCTTCCTTTTTGTTACGTTTCCGGTCTACTTCTATATTAAAGATGGCATAGGAGGCGTCCCTCCGTTACACCTTATGGATAAGATCCGTTAACCTTTTAGATAGTTCCTAGGTAAAAGCTGTTTCGTCTTATACTGCTCTAAGTACACAACTAGATAGTACCATGGATCTTATAACTCTTTAGTGCATATACGTTAGGAAGGCCGCTATAAGGTTAAAGTCTTTTAGTTGTTGTAGGGCTCTGAGTTCTGATTGCTCTATGGCTTCGCCTTTAGTTTAAGGGGATAGCTCAGCAATTAGGGGTGGTGTATTACTAGGTTCCGAACTTGTGTTAAGGACATCCTATCTAGGTATCTTTAGACCCTTATTAGCCACGGACTAGGTACCAGCTAGGACGTTAGTAGAAGCTAATAGGGTTTATACCGCCTAAGACTTGGTATATGGAGCTATAGGTACTTAAGTATCCTATACCCAGAGCTTGTTCTGCAATATAGGGAGTAAGATATCTATTATCTGTTTTCCTTCTCCCGTTTTAAAGCCTTTAGCATAGTCTGGCTGTTGTAATGGTCCATTAGCAGGGTTATTTTCCCCTAGCTTATATTTAATCTTAAAGTTAAATCGCGCGAGCTCCTCTGCCTATCTGGCTTATTAAGGTGTAAGCTTCTTTATAGTTATAAAGTAGCATAGATTATAATAATCTAAGAGTACACGAGTGGTATAGCTCGCGTGCTTGAGGTAGTGTTGCCACTGTTTAAAGCAGTTAACTATAGCTAGCAGTTCCTTATCGTGGGTATAATACCTAACTTTAGGTCCCTGGAATTTTCTGCTGTAGAATGCTACCGGTCTCTAGTAGAGCTGGGTAGCGTCCAGATACCTGTTGGGTTGCAGTAGGATACTAGCAAGGGTAAAATTTAATGCATTAGTGACCATCATCAGTGGCTGATCTGGGTTGAAATGCCGCAATAGTGGAGCTTCTGTAAACTTTGTGCGTAGTTCCTAAAAGGCTTCCTGTACCTTTCCAGGCCATGTCCATAGTTTATACCATTTAGTTGGTCCCTTCTTGGTTTTCTTCCTTCCTACCTTTAAGCTTTTTACTTCCTAGGCCAGGTCTTAGGAAGCTTCAGTAATGTAGTTAAATAGGTATTAGGTGACGTCTAAGTAGTTATAAATAAAGCGCCTATAAAAATTAGCAAAGCCTAGGAACACTTAAACATCCTAGTAGCTCTCTAGCTCTGGCCGCTCTTAGATTATCTACACCTATACTAGGTCCATAACTACACCTATAGGCATTATAATGTACCCCAGGAACTCAACCTGCTTAGTGTTAAAGACACACTTTAATGCTTTGGCGTAGAGGCCCCAATTATCTAAGCGTTCCAGCACTTAGCGGATATATTACTTATACTAATCCTTATCTTCTAAGTAGATTAGAATGTTATCTAGATAGATGATATATATGCGGTTAACTAGTCCCCCTAAGGCTCTGTAAATGTACGATTAGAATATTATAGGCGCATTGGCTAGCCCAAAAGGCATTACCATATACTTAAAGTAGCCGTATTGGGTCTTAAAAGCGGTCTTCTACTTATCCCCTTCTTTAATATAGAGCCTATAATAGGCGTCTTATAGATCTAGCTTCGTGAAGATCTTCGCCCTGAATAGTTAATCTAGCATTTCACTAACCAGTGGTAGTGGGTAACAGTTCTTAATTGTAATCTTATTAAGGCCATGGTAGTCTACGCATAGCCTTATAGTTCTATCTGGTTTTGGGACAAAGAGAATTAGCGTGCCTACTGGCGACTTACTGGGCCGTATCTATCCCTTTTCTAGTAAGCCGTTAAGATACTCCTATAGGATCTTAAGCTCTTTACAAGAGAGGTTATAGATAGGAAGGTTTGGCGGTTATTTGCCTTCTTCTAGATTAATTGCATGATTATATTCCAAGTTCTACTAAAGGACTTTAGCTTGTCTGCCCGAAAATACCCTAAGTAAGTCCCTTAGGCCTAACGGAATTTTTAATAGGTTGGGGTCACGCTTATTCTCCGCGTTATTATTAGGTAGGTCCCGGAGGTCCCTTAGGACGCTTATAGGCAACGTCGCGCGCTATAGTAGCTGTTTATACATAGTTGCTACTGTATATTAAACAGCTTTATGCGGTAGCTAGTAGAGGGTAGAGAACTCTTTAACATAGCGTTTAAGGTGTTGTAGCATACTCTCTGTATATTGCTTAAGCCAGAGTAGCCTATAGCGGTGGAAGTATCTTGTAAGATCTTTAAGATCGCCGCCTCCTTGCAATGTCTCCGTGACCTATCTAGCAGTTCCCTATAGGGTATCCGTTACAGAAGGGTTATTGCCTATGCTAGGCTTTATACCTATCTTGCTATGGAATAAGGGTTAGATCTAATACTCCTTTAGGTATAGAGCGTATACTATTTCTCCTAGAGCTATATTTTCTAGGATGTCTTTTAAGCTTATTAGTAAAATACGCCCTTCTAATTCTTTATCGTTCTACCATTTAAAGGCTCCTGTCTTAAAGCGTATCTTAGGATCTACTTCTATAAGCTAAGGATATCCAAGAATAAGGTTATAGCCTATGAAGTTAGCCGCCCAGAAAGGTTGCGGGCTAACCACCTTAGTGCGGTTATATATGTCGGCCACTAACACTGTAAGCTTATAGGCACTGTGTAGTTTAATCTAATGCTTATCTAGGAACCCTATAATAGGCTTCCACTACCTTAGTAATAGGATAAGCTTGTACTCTTTTACTAAATCATATTATATAAGATTAATTTCGGCGCTGCTGTTATACAATGCTTAGAACTAATATACCTCGCCCATAGGGAGTACTATTTCTAGCTTAATAGTAATATAGAGAGTCTCTCCTTCTATATCTTGCCCTAGTTACAGCCAGGAGAGGTCCATAACTAGGGCTTTTCTTTTTTTGGATTATTAGTGCGGTTATTGCCCTGCTTGTTTTTCCAATTGGGTTTGCCTTTAGAGAAGTTTTCTCTTAACTTTTTAGGGTGTTTCTATGAGGGTGCTGGATGGGTGTTAGGTTGGCCCCAGGAGTCTTTCCCATTGCTTAAGGTCCCTAACTTTAACCATTCCAGATTTCTCTTTAAGAATGGCTTCTTTAGAGCTTAGGTCTGCCCTATATTACTACCGGAGTGCCCGCGCTTTTAGTTACCCCCTAGCTTCTTACCAGAAGAGGTCTGGTTCCTTACTACATGTTAGCGACTCAGTCAATCGAGGCACGAGCACGGCATGAGGGACGCGCAAGCCTGTACAATTAGTAGTCTATAAACGAGGATCCAAAGCTAGAGAAAGGAAGGGAGAAGAATAGCAGCGCCGTGC